>Ga0255758_10000044_pt1 | contig 111294 bp, 112 predicted proteins | sample 011ome_24_FD_179958 | JGI IMG/M metagenome (GOLD analysis project Ga0255758, IMG submission 179958) | Coastal salt marsh microbial communities from the Groves Creek Marsh, Skidaway Island, Georgia - 011513CT metaG (version 2) | ecosystem: Environmental > Aquatic > Marine > Intertidal zone >... | reverse complement strand
ATCTCTCTGTGAATCTGCTCAGTTCTGCTAATTTGTCTTCTACATCTTCTAGGGAAGTGTTTGACTCTATTCTGAACGGTATGTAGGTAAATGTAAGTGTGGTGATTCCGGGTTATCGTGTTATTATTGAATGTTTTGAAGTATGTTAGCAGTTATCGTCACATTTTGGATCAGTACTGTTTTTTAGGTGGTGATTATGATGAGTGGTGAATTATCACACATCATAACTGACAAAAATGTCATAATGTCTAACCATATATGCTCTTGTATGTTCGGAAACTTAATACATGTATGGTGAACAGAAAAAAAGGCGAGACTTGCCCAAGTCTTTACCTACATGGTTGGTGGCGTTTTTATTCGTTTTATGGTCTGTTTCTTATGCATTTTGGGATATAATCTTCTCTTTCATTTCGTTCGCAAGCGTTATATCTCTCTGCAGTTGGATCTTGGCCCATTGCAGGTAGTATTCGACTTCTAATAACGACTCCTCATCCATCACATCACTCTCGACCACTCCAGTATGCCTGATACTGTCGAAATCCTCCCATGCCTTCCAATTCGGTTGCACTAGACCTGCGTCGTTTCCCGCCCATCCCAATCTCAACATCCGACTACTTGGTCTTGGCGCACTCGGAGGCGCTTCGGGTTCTTTCAACGTTAACCTCTGGCGACTATCTCTTTGACGATCACGAACGTTCGTCTTTCTTAACTGGTCCAGCCATCTTCTATGCTTCTTTCCACCAAAGTGTTGACCTAACGCACTCACTTTGTATACCTTGTTATTGCAGCCGCATCTCCATATCTTTGGAGATTCCTCTGTAGAGCTTGGTATCAAGTCGAATACATTCCCTTCCGAGTCTACTGATGGCTTATAGTCTGGGTATTGACTCTTTGTTGCCTTACAGCTACCGCCTCCTGCCCTGTTGAACATCACGTGTCTCGCAACATGGTTGTTCTTCTGGATAAGGTATCTCTGATGCTTAGATGACTTGAAGTGCTGGAGTAGAGCAATCTTATTGTAGCCCTTCCCGGTACATGGGCACATCGCTGTGTCGTTCGCGTTCATCTGTCCTGGTACCTGATCTACCACTTTACCGATCGGTCCTACGACTGGTTGGTATGTGAATACTCTCGGTTGAGTAGTAGGAACCTCCGCTGTCTCTTCACTCTCTTGAACCGTGTCAAAAGTCTTTGATTTTGTTAGGTCTGTTATCGTGGCGTTCTCTGTTGCCTCCTTCATAATGCTGCTATTTTCAATTGCGTGACTCATCATTTTTACTAGATGATGTACAATGCTTACTAGTATATCATTTCAATTTTCTGTACTTCGCTTAAAAAAGTGTACTATTATATAGAAGAAACTACACTTTTATATGTTAGTACTCTTTTTTAGGTAGATACATTGAACCCGCCGTCTGGAACAACTTCGCATGCCTTAGATATGCTCCTCACCGCCTGCTTCTTGTGCTTGTCCTTCAAATCGCCCGTTGCAGCCGCTACTTCCTCGGCATACTTCGCGGAGTCTCTATGTCCACTGTCTCTCCAATTGGGGTACTTCATTGCTATCCTGTTAAGATCTATCTTCCCCACCTCTCGATGTACGATATCTACACATTTGCCTGTTGCATCATCCTCCCACCCCTGGACACAATCCTTTATGTAAAGCTTCTCTTCATAAGATTGGAATGGGCGTTCGACCTGGGTCATAGTCGTTAGCTTCTTCGTTATTGCTGTTATCAACTTCTGGGGATCCGTCGATAGTGTGTCCATATCTGTAATCGATTGAAGGCCCTTCGCGAAGTCTTGTACGGATAGTGCCGTCTTGCAGTTCTCATTCAGATATAAGGTTACATTGAAGTTGTTATTGGTACAGTTAGTGTTTGTGTCACCTATCCTTGGCACTATGTCTACTATCTGCTTTACCAGCTGCTTGTTCTCTCTCATCAACTCCCTATTCGTGTTCAGCAACTCTCTTATCAATTCCGATTCGCTGGGTATCTCCGCGACTCTGGTCACATGTGTTACTTCTGACCCATGTGTCGTATCCGTTTTCGCTTCCTGCTGTGTCGTATCCGGTTTCTCTTCCTGCTGTGTCGTATCCGGTTTCTCTTCCACATTCTCATCGAATGAACATTTTGTCTTGTGACGATAGTAACTAGAATGGTGTGTATATGACTTCCCACAACTGCATACATGCTTTGCTGGCTCCTTTTTTATGATGACACGTATCATTTGTGTAGCATTATGTTTCTTCGTGTTAAGATGTCTCTTCCAATTTGCAATTTTAGACGTTGTATAGTCACACTTTTCACAACGGAAATTATCCTGCTCCTTTTTACTCGTTTTTGCTCCTAAATATGTAGCACTTTGTAGCATATATATGCTACATAGAAAAGGAGCCAGACCCTAACGCAACACCTTTTTAGTACCTTTTTTTCAGTCCTCCATAGGCCCCTCCATCATTTTTGACTTATTTGAAAGGTTTTCTACTACAAGCGTCATGATAAACTAACATTTTGAACCTGTTTTCAATCCTTGATTTTTTTAGAGGAAATCTGAAGGAATATACTGATATTTGACCAAATTGAGAATGGAAAAGTATGTAAAAAGTTGTGTTTGTTTAGACGCTCTTACATACACTTGTGTCACTGGGATGTTCTATCACTTACATCCTCTAGAGAGAAAAGAGTCCACCGCACACTGCGCGCTTCCTCTAATCCCATACCTACTTTCATACTGCTGTAATGAAGCTTCGTATACCATTCGTGTAGGGAATATGTGATCTGTAACGCATGCACATGTAGTAGTGCTCCGGCGGTTCTACATATTCTAACAACACATCCCTCTTCTCTTCCTCGCTCAGTCCATCCTTGAACGGGGTAAACCAGTTCACATCTCGTCTTCTCGTTGGAAGTTTCCCGGTTGTCTTGATACATCTTGCAACTCCGTATATGAAACACTGTCTGCACAGCATCGTCTCTCTGGTCGAATATATGCTGTCCTCCTCTACATATGGCATTCCACTATCAGAGTCGTAATCAATATATTTCGTGTATGTAACGTTCGGTCCCACATACTCTATCTCTTTGATAAGTCTTTGGTTCTCGCTGATTACTCTTATCCCTTTATCTCCAATAAACTCTGTTATTAGCTGCACCAGTTCTCTAGGCAACAAACTGTCTAGTACTATCGAGGGCGCCTCTCTTTCGTCTATTGTATGTTCATCCCTGTTGTACAGGCACACTGTTGTTACTTGATTTCGACAATTTATGCAACTTACTACCATCTTGTCATTTTCTGGCGAAAAAAGAGAAAAGCCGATATGCAATTTTCTAGACACTTTCACTCTATTCATTCAAATACTATCCCTTACATCTATCTACCTGGTTGATATCAACAGAAGGTTCTTTGACTCTGTTGGTTTCCTTGTTCTATAATATTCACACGAGTACATCCTGCTTGGTGGTATTACATATCTCTCTCTGGCTTCCTTCTTTTCTTCGTTCGATAGCGTTTCATTTCTCTGTTTCATGAAGTATCCTATATCGTTACGTAGGTATGGCAGCTGGCCACGGTATTTCATACTTCTCGCTATTCCATACACGAAACATTCGCTACACACCGGTGTAGATACTGGAGTATACACGTAGTCGGGATACTCGCATAATTCCCCCGTTTCCGGATCTTCTTCTTCAAACACAACAGTCCGCTTTCGCATGCTCATTACTAGTACCCCGTTATCAACTGCAAAGTCGTGTATCAGCCTCCTCAGCTCATATGGTAGTCTCGTCACCAGAGCTATTCTTGTCGCATAGGTCTCTGGTCTTTTTTGCCCTTTTTGGATAAATGTACATCCACAACCTCTACAATGCTCTCTTACAATTATCATGTGTGTGTTTTACTTATTAGTCTTGCTACATACACACTTCAGTAGTCTAATCGTTCAATTTTCTAGAAACGGTGTAGAAAATTGAATACTATTTCTTGTACCAGTTACTCCCATATACACAGCAACAACAATCATGATGTCTAAGAACGTAATCAACGTTTTACCAAAACATATCTCCGTTACTGGGTCTCAACTCCCTACTGTAGCTTCCTGCTTCCAAACTCCTTTGGATCAGTCCAAAGGTCTTAGAGAAAGACATACTGCTCTTCATGCCGCTGGCAGGCACCTATGTATTGACAGTAGTGAGTCGGAAGCCACATTGAAAGAAGCGATGAGCGACGTACTCGCATACGCAAAGTCCAGGGTCGAAGAACTAGGAGGAACAATGAAGTATCTAACCACAATGTCGCTTTATGATTGTCAAGCAGCGTTCCATAGATCTGGTGGACCTCCACCTAACGAAGCAAATAAGGGAATGTCGATGCGACCGGATGGGGGGATTATTATGGCAACATTCGGTGATCATGACTACCCAATTCTCATCGGAGAAGACAAGGTACAGGGCACCAACGATCAGAGAAAGGCTGAGGGAAAAGACAGACAGGCTCTAGGCAACGCTATTGAGAGGGCTGCCAAGAACATCAGAGGCTGCGAAATGCTATGCGCTCATATGACGGCATTCCCTTATGTGATCTTCGCCTCAGGATGCGACTTTCATGAGTCTGAGACAATCGCTAAGCGCATTGAAATGATGAACATGGGCGTACCCAATCATTATTTCGGAGTAAGCCCTACTACTACTGCTACCACGCTGGATGCGCGACTTGACGAAATCCTATCCAAGGTCCGCGTCTCTAAGACTCTTAGATATGGCATCGCCTCCGTATTCGTCAAGGCCCATAAGTGGGACGAAATGCCTCATGGCTCTTCCAGGTGGCGCAAGAAAGAAATCGCGGCTGTCTGTAACATGGTAATTGACCAAACACTAGACGCTATCATGGCTCAACGACAGTCTGGTAACTAGAAACATAAACATAAACACAAAAAACTAGAGGTCAACCTCTTTTCTCTCTAGTGTCTATACAATGTCAACCAAGATCAATCTCCCTAGCTTGGCAGATAAGCAAAATATAACCGACAAGCAACTCTCTGAACTCGTCAACACACTCTCCATCTTCCGCGACGCAGGTGCGTCTAAGACGAATGACACGTATACGGAATGGGGTGTTAATCGGGACGTTATTGTTCGGAGTCTCTTTTATATCTACCTATTCAAGAAGTACGGTAATAGCTGCCCCATCTTCGTTTCGCAGTACGTCGATATCGCTCTACAGCTGATTGTCATGGACATACTTAGAGGTACACCTTCGAACAAAACATATCTAAGGGCGTATCTAGGCAGAGTGAAACATTGTCTCAAGAGGAAGAAACTAGTTGTCATCCCCACACGTCTTATCGCACCAGAAGGTGTTCATGCAAATGTCTTGATATTTAGACGCGATCAACGAACCATAGAAGTGTTTGAACCACATGGTTCGCATTATAGAGGTGGTGGTATTTCAGATAGCGATGCTTTGATTGTTTACCAGACAATCGTAGACCTATTTAACGAGAGAAGATCTGCGAAAACGCGTTATACACTAATACCATCGTACGAAGTGTGTCCAGCTACAGCAGGTCTTCAATCCCTCGAGAATAGATCGACTCTTATACGGTTCGCTGGAGAAGGAGGTGGATACTGCTCTGTATGGTCTATGTTTGTCACCGAACTTGTTCTTATGAATCCGAAACTCTCTACGTCTCAAGTTATAGACGCTGCTTTGAAGTTGAGTAGGATGCATGACGGGAGAACCGAAGACTATATGCTTTCAATGGTCAGAGGATATGTATCCTATGTCACTAGACAGGTAGAGAAATACTTCACTGCAATCATGGGAGAGAAAGTAATGGATGCAATGCGCCTCGGAAACGCTAGACCTGACCCTTACTTCAAAGACATCGCATCACGCAAGTTCCGTGTTTTTCTTGTTATTGAAAGCGAGCTCGCTTCCGCCAAAGGTCAATCCTATGAATCCCTGCTTACAAAGCTCAATTCCGGTAAGTGGAAGCTCCCTGCATCGAGCAAAGCAGAAGTATCGGTTTTTCTCGAAAGACTCATCGATGCTGGTGAAACGAAGTATACACCCGTTGGTAGACATTCCCCGAGACTAGTAGATAGTCTGAAATATAGGCGACCATGTCCACCTGGCAAAGTTCGAAACAAGCGCGGTAACTGTGTTAAACCGAGGACAAAAACAGAGGTTCACACCGCTAAGAATGCCCGACTCAAACCTCCAGCTAAACCTTGCCCTCCCGGAAAAGAAAGAAATCCGGAAACTGGCAGATGCCGCAAGATCGTTCCTACACGACAGACTAAGAAGGTACTGCTAAAACTCACGCCTACGACCCCTAACATTCATAGTCCTACGCATGATATCAAATGGACCACCCCTATCTTGAAACCTTGTCCACCAGGCCAAGAACGAAACCCCAAGACTGGAAGATGCAAAAAAACCGCTAAGATCACTGTCAAGAAGCTCGGCGCTAACACAAGGAAGAGATGTCCAAATGGATACAATCGGAGTAAGAAGACGGGTAGATGTGTTAAAAAGCGTAAGAAGAAAACATTGAAGCCTTGTCCAGAAGGTAAAATACGCAATCCGAAGACCAATAGATGCGCTAACCCAAAGCGTATAGCCAAATCTTAACGTCGTTCATACGGATCGAAACATGACAAATCGTCCATATCATGCTCGAAGAACCATAAACCACATGTAACACACTTATATTCGGGAAGTGCTTCGAAGAATCTATGCGTATCGCGATGATAGGACTCTGATACACCACATATACAGCAGATTGGTTCAAATCTCACCCTTTTCTTTGGTCTCTCTACATCTGATTCTGAGTCCGTGCTGTCTAAAATGGCACATGCTGACACTTTCATTTCTGAAACCAGTTCCGAGAGGGCGTCTACATCACCTGTTATTCTGGCTATTTCCTTATCTAGTTCTTCACTCATAGATCTATATCATACATACCTTCTCTTTGATTCCTATTTGGAATAGATTAGAAATGATTTGAAGAGAGATATATGCAATATTAAGGGGCATCACAAGGAAAATGCAATTTCTTGTGCTCGAAGAACCATTTATCGCAATTCGAACACTTATTATCCATCGTGGCTTCGATGAAAACATGATAATTCTTATGGATGTCTTTCGGCAAACCACATATGCAGCAAAAAGGTGTCAGCTTGAATCGTGTAAAGTCTGACTCGACCGACCCGAAGTCGTCTAAATCTATTTCAAGTATCTCTCGCTTTGCTGACTGAGATATTTTCATGTCCCCGAGCAATTTGGCAACAAGATCTTCATCATTAACTATTCTCTCTATCTCTTCGAAATGATCTAACGACATTGTTATACATTCAGTGGAGTTATTACTCGAACATTACTTCTGTATAGACAGTAATGTGCGACTGGATAGTTTACGTCATAGAAAATAAAGGGTACACGTATGTTGGTGTCTCTCCTGATCCTGTGAGGAGATTGCGACAACATAATGGAGAGATATGTGGTGGTGCTAAGTACACTACATCTAAGGGACCAGGATGGAAGCATGTATGTCTCATTGGGGGGTTCGATGATAAGATACAGTCTATGCAGCTGGAATGGGCTATAAAACATGTCCCTCCTAGGTCAGCTGGCGGTCTTATGAATCGTTTGCGCAAAATGGTCACCGCTCTAAGTAGAGACAGATGGACGTCGAAAGCGCCTCTCGCTGAATCTGTCCCTCTTCATATCGAGTGGCATCAACAACATGATTTCGGAGAATATGTATTACCTGATCATGTAACAGAAACTTTTATACAAGAGGCGGCGCTCCATCCGAGTGTGTAACAATCGCATATATAGGCGTCTCACCAACTATTACCTGCTCTTCACCATTTAGATCAGTGACTTTCACAGAGTAGGGATAGGTTGTGTCAAGTACAATCTGCTCACCCTCCATAAACATGTTTGTGTGTTGCCGACCGTTATTTATGGCATACTGTGTAATTACACTTGTACTCCTTGCCTCAATGTTCGTGATCTCCATTGACCAAAACTGTAGAACATTGTGGCTGTAAGCTTGCTCTATTGCATCTATCTCAGCAGAGAAATGGTTGTGTATGTCTGTACTTGTTACAGTGGACGACAGAATATCTTGTGTTGTAGGACTCATGCTAGGTGTAGACTCAGTAGACCACGCAACGACCTGTGCTTTGTCAACATCTTCTGTAGCAGTGTGGGTTATCGGAGCACCCGTCATCTCTACACTGGCAGAAAGATTACCTTCTAGATCGACTGTAATATCGACTACAGGTGTGAATGTTCCGCCATTAACTGCATTTGGCAACTGGGCTGTCACCGCACCCATAGGGAATGATATAGATCCAGTTGGTAGGTTATAAGACGCGTTGAACTCGTTAGCACGCCCTATGTCGAATACTCCTCCCGCTAATCCATAATTCGTTCCATCGACCGTGACGTTCTCGTTTATGTTAGCCGTTAATGCAATATAGTTCATTGTCGTTGTTGTCATCATCGTGTAATTGAACACAAACACACTTAGATTCACTGTTGAAGTCTCAGTGTTACCTGCAGAATCTGTAAACTCAACGGTGTAGACCTCCGTGTTTTGACCTTCATTGAAACTTGATGCATCGATGGTTTTCGTCCAAGTGTATGTCGACCCACTCACTGACGGATCTATGACACTTTCTGTTGAACTTGCTAACGCATACTCATCTATACCGACATTATCACTAGCTACTGCAGTAAATGTTATTGTAGTACTATCACCCGACCCTAGCTCGACAGATGTATCTGATAATATGAATGAAGAAATCGTTGGTGTCTGTGTGTCGGTCTTTGTTACTGGGACAGAAAGGTTACCTGTTGCGGAATTGCCTGCAGCATCAAGGACAGTTACTGTCATGTTATCTACTGTTGATCCGAACGCGTAGTGATCATAGTCGTATAGTTTAGTCCATGTATATGTTGACCCAGACGACCCCTGATAACTCGCACCAGGCAACGAAACGCTCGTAATACCTCTATTATCTGTGGCAACCAGAGTAAACGTTACCGTTTGCGGCGCTGATCCGGTGGTTAATGCTACGCTAGAAACTGAACTCGTGAAACTCGTTATTGATGGGTTCTGATCATCGGTCTTCACAATGGTTATGTTGATAGACGAGTTTGTTGAGTTGCCAGCCGCATCCGTGACAACGAGAGTGTATGTCTCGAGTGTTGATCCGTAGGAATATGAGCCGTATTGGAAACTTTTGCTCCATGTCCTTGAAGAACCGGTTGTATCTACTCCTGTGGCTCCTGAAATCGTCGCACTCTGGACAGCCACATTGTCGCTGATCGTCGCACTGAATGTGATCGCAGCAGCCTGATTACTCGATGTCAAGTTCACCGTAGTTGCTGATGAAGTAAAACTACTTATTGATGGACTCTGATCGTCTGTCTTCGTTACTGATACGTTCAGTGAACTCGCACTAGTGTTGCCAGCGGAGTCTGTCACCGACAGGATAACACTTTGAACAGTAGTTCCAAAACCGTAATCGCCGTAACTATAGGTTCTGTTAAACGTGTACGAATTACCTACGCTTTGCACAAATGTTGCCCCGCTCACTGAGTAACTAGATATTGCTACGTTATCGGAAATAACAGCAGTGAACTGTACTGTCTCTGTCGGTTGACTTGTTGTTACTCCTATCGATGCTGAGTCAACAGTGAAGCTTGATATTGTCGGAGATTGATCGTCTGTCTTACTAACTGTCACAGTAGCGGTACCAACGTCACTATTACCTGCAGCATCGTAAGCGGTTAGAATAGCAGTTGTTGTGGAACTTCCGAAACTATAGTCGGAATAATTGAATGTCCGTGTCCACGTGTATGTTGAACCTGACTGTGATACAAATGTCGCTCCTGGAAGGGTATATGACGTTATTCCTCTGTTATCAGTCATCACTGCTGTGTAAGTAACAGTCTTTGTCTGTGACGACGTAGTTAACGACACTGAAGTAGGTGATACAGTAAAACTAGTGATATTCGGGTCCTCGTTGTCGACTTTCACGACAGACAAACTCTCTGTTGAGGTGCTGGTGTTCCCTGCACCGTCCGTTACCGTCAGTGTTATCGTCTCGGTTGTTGTTCCGAAACTATAACTAGAGTATGAGAACGTCCTGTTCCACACGTAACTTGAGCCACTAGCGGTTAACAACGATCCCCCTGTTGTTGAAGCACTGGCTATCGAAACATTGTCGGATATGGTTCCTTGCATCGTGATGGTTTGGCTTGGTGATGAAGTAGATAGGGTTATACTGCTGGAACTTAGTGAAAAACTTGATATAGTCGGTGCTTGATCGTCACTCTTGTTGACGGTTATATTGAGTGAAGATGTACTTGTGTTCCCTGCAGCATCAGTCACCGTTAGAGTGAAAGGCACAACTGTTGAGCCAAATGAATAGCTTCCATAACTAAACGTCGTTCCCCATGATCTTGTTGATCCACTTGTGTCTATCGCTGCTGTTCCTGGGACTGACGCCGAAGACACGGCTACGTTATCAGAGATCGTCGCATATAGACTTATTGTTGTACTCTGATTACTGGTGGTTAATGACACTGTGGATGCAGAAGCCGTGAAAGACGATATCGTTGGGGACTGATTATCCGACTTAGTCACAGTTATGTCGACCGAGTCCGATGCATAGTTCCCTGCGGCGTCAGTGGCTGACACTGTGATTGTCTCGCCAGTTGTTCCGAATCCATAGTCTCCATACGAGAAAGTCCTCGTCCATGAGTAGGTGTTACCAACCCTTTGTAGAAAGGTCGCACCTGTGGCACTATAACTTGAGACACCCCTGTTATCAGTTATATCGGCCGATACTGTAATTGTCTGAGTTTGTCCCGACGTAGTCACGTTCACGGTCGAATCACTTACACTTACGTTTGAAATTGTTGGAGCCTGCGTGTCTGACTTGGTCACGGTCAAGCTCGTGTTTGCAGTTGAGGTATTACCTGCACTGTCCTGCGCTGTCAGAGAATATGTTGTCGACGTTGACCCCCAGCTGTAGTCGGAGTAAGACACTGTCTTAGTCCATGTGTACGTGTTACCTGACTGTCCTACATAGCTGGCACCTGGAACTGATATACTGGAGATCGATACATTGTCGCTTGCCACAGCAGTAAACGTGGCAGTAGCGCTTTGATTTGAAGTTGTAACGGTTAGAGACGATGGAGATACGGAGAAACTCGTAATGGTTGGTGCCTGATCGTCACTTTTGGTTACCGAAACCGTTTCGGTCAATGTAGAACTGTTCCCTGCGGCGTCTGACGCTGTTAGGATGTAGCTTTTTGTAGAAGTACCAAAAGAGTAGTCTACATAAGAAAGCGTAGCAGCCCATGTATACGAATTACCACTTACACCTTGAAATGTTGCTCCTGGCACAGAGTAAGAGGTCACACCTCTATTGTCGGTAATCACTGCAGTAAGTGTGATGTTCACACTCTGACTTGATGTAGTTAAACCGACTGTTGTATCGCTTGCAGTGAAGCTGCTGATTGTTGGAGCCTGAGTATCAGATTTAGAGATCGTCAGTGTGACATTAGAAGTTGTTGTATTCCCTGCGGAATCACTAACAGTGACGGTATATACCTCGCTAGTGTTCCCCCAGTTATAGTTCGAGTAACTAAATGTTTTTGTCCAAGTATACGTCGAGCCACTTACGCCACCATACGTGGCTCCAGGTATGCTGACACTCGAGATACCAACGTTATCTGTTGCTACTAGAGTGAAGGTGACTGTTCGGCTTTGCGAGGAAGTAGTAAGATTAACTACTGATATATTAGTGGAAAAGCTACTAATCACTGGTGAAACAGTATCTTCGCCAACGATTTGGACAGTTATGTTCTTTGCTGCCGAGTTGTTTGTTGTATCGACTGCAGTCACTGTGTAAGCCTCAATTGCTGTCCCTACCCCATAGTCACTATAGTTAAACGTCTTCTCCCACCTGTATACATCACTCACGAAATCTTTATATGTGAGTCCTATCGCGGAAACGGTTGAAAGAGCCACGTTATCGGTTGCAGAAGCTGTGAAGCTGATCGTCTTCGATGGCGAAGACGCCGAAAGAGCGACGATAACTGAATCATCGTCTACCTCCATCCCGTTTGACTCAGTCCATTCCCAGATTCTTAGTCTGCCTGATGATCCAGCCGGCCATGGGGTCTGAGTTCCTCCGGATGCGACTGAACTAGAATACACACCGAATCCAGCATCATCTCCACCTTGCCAGTTGTTACTTTCAAATGTGCCGGTTGTAGACTCTGCTTGACCCACGAGGTCACCATCGATGTAGAGGCGGATTGTTCCGGTATCTGCGTATATGAACCCTGCTATCTCATGTACTTGGCCGTCGAGTGGAACTCTGTCATTCGGCAAAGGAATAGACATCACTGCTGTATCATGATCAGAGTTGTCGCCTCCGGTTGCTCCGTCGCCTGACGTGAATCGCAACTTCGAGCTAACTATCCCTAAGAATGTACCTACGCCGCTAGCGCCTGCTTCGAAGAGACAGCCATTTGATATACTAGATGGCATCGTAGCATCTATTACAAACATGACGTTTTCTCCATAATGATACAGGTTTCCTAGAGATGTTCCCCATGCCTCGGTGTCCAACCATGGTGTTGGCCAGTTAGAATCGATTATGGTCCCAGAGCTGTTTGCCGAGAACACTTTAATTGATGGGTTCTGATTATCTGTCTTCGTAACGGTCACACTCACTGATGATGAAGACATGTTACCTGCCGCATCGTATACGCTCGCAGTGAACGTTTCGGATGTGTTGCCGTAAGAATAACTCCCGTACGTGAATGTTTTCGTAAAATAGTAGTTCGAACCAGACTGGCTCGAGAACGTTGCGCCATTAGACACAGATGCACTTGAAACACCCACATTATCACTCGCCGTCAAAGTGAATGTTACTGTCTGTGACTGCGAACTCGTAGTCAGGGATACAGTAGAATCGTTCACAGAGAAACCCGATATACCCGGGTTCTGGTTATCGCTTTTAGTTACAGTTAGATTCACACTAGAACTACTGCTATTACCTTGTGCATCCGTGACGGTAAGCGTGTAAGTCTCGCTTGTGGTCCCAAATGAGTAGTCCGCGTAGCTGAACGTTTTGGTCCATGATCTTGTACTTCCGCTCGTGTCTACTGCTGTAGCACCGGGAAGTGAGACGCTTGTTACACCAACATTATCGGATATCGTAGCATTAAATGTTACTGTTTGACTTTGTGAACTCGTGAGCAGTGATACAGTGGAGTCTGACACAGTAAACGATGATATCGTAGGATTCTGGTCGTCAGTCTTTGTTATTGATACTGAAATCGCATCCGTGCTTGTGTTTCCAGCTGCGTCCGAGACAGTCAGAGTTAGGGTATCGGAACTTGTGCCGAACCCGTAACTCGAGTAGTTGTAAGTTTTGGTGAAGTAGTAATTCGATCCTGACGAGCTACTGAACGTTGCGCCTGATAAAGCGTAACTAGTTATGGCTACATTGTCTGATAATACCGCTGTGAATGTGAGTGTCTGCGACTGTGAGCTAGTAAGTAGTGTCACACTTGTATCGTTTACTGTCAAAGAAGATATTGTCGGTGCCTGGTCGTCAGTCTTCGTTACAGTGACTGTCTCCGAGACGCCATCGGAATTACCTGCAGCATCAGTTGCTGTGACAGTCCCACTCACTGAGGTCGTGCCGAATGAATAATCGTTATAACTAAATGTTCTTGTCCACGTGTATGAACTCCCGGATACACCTGTGTAAACTCCGTCTGGGAATGATACCGTATTGACACCCCTATTATCGGTGACTACGGCGGTATACGTGATTGTCTGGGTGGGTGAGCTTGTAGTAAGGACAACTGTCGTATCGCTGGCTGTGAAGGAACTGATGCTAGGGTCTTCGTCATCTATCTTGCTAACACTGAGAGACAGTGTTGATGATTTAGTGTTACCCGCTGCATCTAGAGCGGTAACCGTGAATGATTGCGATGTCGTCCCAAATGAATAACTCCCATAGCTGAATGTCTTAGACCATGTGTAAACGTTACCAGATACGCCCGTATATGTTGCACCTGGCAGACTTACTGACGACACCGAAACATTATCAGTTATAGTAGCAGAAAACGTCACTGCTTGCGACTGCGAACTTGTTGATAGGGAAACAGTTGAGTCACTTACTGAAAAGCTACTTATTGACGGAGACTGTGTGTCCGTTTTGGTAACGGTGAGGTTAACACTGCTAGATGTTGTATTTCCTGTCGAATCGGACACAGTAAGCGTATAAGTCTGGCTCGTTGTCCCGAAAGGAAAATCACTATAGTTGAATGTTTTACTCCATGATCGCGTGCTGCCCGAGGTATCCACCGCAGTTGCGCCTGGTACACTAGCACTGCTAACGGCTACGTTGTCTGACACTGTTGCATTAAATGATATCGTCTGACTCTGGCTCGAGGTTGTCAATACCACAGTTGAGTCGCTAACAGTGAACGAGGATATCGTCGGATTCTGGTTATCGGTTTTCGTTACCGATATACCTAAACTGCTTGTACTCGTGTTCCCAGCCGAGTCACCAACCGTGAGAGTAACTGTCTCGTTGGTAGTTCCGTAGGAGTAGTCTGCATAGTTGTAAGTTCGGGAGTATGTATAGATTCCACTGCTACTGGATACAAATGAAGCACCGGTTACCGAGTGTGATGTTATTGCTACATTGTCACTCAGCGATGCGGTGAAAGTAATAGTCTGAGACTGTGCAGAAGTTCTCACCGTGACATTTGTATAATTCGCAGAGAAAGACCCGATAATCGGGGCTTGGTTGTCTGTCTTTGTGATGCTGACTGTTTCGCTGAGTGATCGTGTATTACCTGCAGAGTCACTCGCGGTAAGTGTGAGAGTGTTATATGACGTTCCAAACCCATATGATCCGTATGAGAAAGTCTTTGTCCAAGTGTACGTGTTGCCTGACTGACCTACATAAGTTGCTCCGGGCACGGACACACTTGAAACACCGACATTATCGGTTATAACCGCTGTATATGTGACAGTCTGTGTTTGGGAAGACGTAGTTAAGGTGACACTTGTGTCGTTCGCGGTGAAGCTACTTATCGTTGGTGCCTGATTGTCAGTTTTCGTTACCGAGACCGTCTCGTTTCTCGTTGTTGAGTTACCTGCCGCGTCTGAGACGACAAGGACCCGAGTGTAGTTGGTCGTCCCGAATGAGTAGTCCGCGTAGTTGAAAGTCTTAGTCCAGTGATATTGACCACCGGAGTAGCCAGTGTAAGTAAGTCCTGAAACAGTAGCTGAGGTCACGGCCACATTATCAGATACTGATGCACTATACGTAATTGTTTGTGTCGGGGACGACGTAGTCAGATTAACAGTAGTATCATTTGCTGAAAACGACGTTATAGTAGGCGACTGATTATCAGTTTTCGTTATCGTAACTGTTCTCGAACTTGTCGTTGAGTTCCCTGCCGCGTCAGTTACCGTAAGTGTGTAGGTTTGTGATGTGGTACCGAAGCTGTAATCTCCATAGCTAAACGTTTTACTCCAAGATCTTGTGCTTCCAGATGTATCGACTGCAGTAGTCCCAGGTACAGACGCACTTGTAACACCAACATTATCGGATATCGTAGCATTAAATGTTACTGTTTGACTTTGTGAACTCGTAGTCAGGGTTATTGTTGAGTCTGACACGGTGAAACTAGATATAGTAGGGTTCTGATTGTCGGTTTTTGTTATGCTTACAGATCTGCCATATGTTGATGAATTGCCGGCCGCATCTGTTGCAGTTAGAGTGAATGTAGTAGAGGTAGTACCGAATGAATAATCCGCGTAATTGAAAGTTTTCGTAAAGTAGTAATTGTTTCCAGACTTACTCGAGAAAGCGGCACCGTTATTCACTGAGTACCCAGTAACTCCTCTGTTGTCAGTGATGACACCCGTGAATGTCACTGTCTGAGATTGTGAGCTTGTACTGAGCGAAACGGTTGAATCGTTTACAGTGAAACTAGAGATACTAGGAGATTGATTATCGATTTTAACAATAGTGTTGGTCAGAGAAGATGTAGTTAGGTTGCCAGCTGCGTCAGACACACTCAATGTATGGGTAACATTTGTACTACCCCATGAGTAATCGTTATAATTGTAAGTCTTACTCCATGTATACGTATCACCCGATCTACCGACAAAGGATGCGTTACTGAGTGAGTAACTATTGACGCTTTCATTATCGGTTATAACAGCAGTAAAAGTCACTGTCTGACTCTGTGACGTCGTGTAAAGATTTACGGTTGACGCGGTTCTAGAGAATGAAGTAATTGACGGAGCTACGTCGTCTCTGGCGGTTACATTGGCAACCACTGACTTACTTGCCAGATTCCCCGCGTTATCTGACGCTGTGACAGTAATCGTATCATTTGTACTGCCAACTTCTAGATTACTGTAGTTGTAACTTGCAGTGAAGTTATAATATCCACTATACGCGTATACCATTGGCAGACTACCAAGAAGACTGCTAAAAGCAGATACCGTGTCCACCCCACCTGCATCAGTTACCTGCACATTGACGTTTATACTCGTATTGCCGGTCGATGCATAGACAATCGGGTTTGCATCAGAAAGGCTCGGGGTCCCGACGAACGGAGCTGTGACATCGGCCGTACTTCGTGTTATCGTAACGTTTCGTGTCGCGGTAGATGTGTTACCTGCTGCATCTGAGGCTGTAAGAGTGAACGTAGTAGTAGTCGATCCTTCTGAATAGCTGGAGTAATTGAAAGTCTTCGTGAAATAGTAGTTCGTACCGACCTGACTAGAAAACGTTGCCCCATTGTTGACAGACTTAGATGTAATATCCCTGTTATCGGTCATGTTGGCCGTAAACGTCACAGTCTGACTCGTGCTGTTTGTGTTATTAAGTGTCACAGTCGAATCATTAACAGTAAAGCTCGATATGGTGGGTGCCTGATCGTCTATCTTTGTAATGTAAACAGTTCTGGTGGCAGTTGATGTATTACCGGCGTTGTCTGTTACTGTGAAAGTGAAGACAGTTGTTGTTGTTCCCCATCCATAACTGGAATAGTTGAATGTCTTCGTGAAATAATAATTGTTTCCAGACTGGAACGAGGGAGTGGCTCCATTGTCCACTCCATATAGACCTATTCCGCCGGAGTCTGAAGCAACACCTGTGAATGTAACAGTTTGGCTTTGGCTGCTAGTAGTTAGTGTTACTGTCGAGTCGTTCACGGTGAAACTAGAAATGAATGGCGGTGTCGTGTCAGCATCAGCATCCCTAACGACAGTGAAAGGCGCAATCGCAAATGAACTTCCAAAACCATTTGTAGCCGTTACATTGGCACTCTCACTGTTGGAACCTACAGGATAGTCTCCGTAATATACTTCGACCACTGCAGTCCATTCGAATGGCGACAATGGTTCTGCTGGTATTCCGTTAACTGTTACAGTGTCTGCGCCGTCAGCCTCGACAACTATGTTGACGAAGCCACTCGGGTTACTACTAGAAACTGTTATGGAGGAAGGACTAGCATTCGCCGAAAAGATTGTAGGTGAACTATCTCCTGGATCTCCTCCTGGATCTCCTCCTGGATCTCCTCCTGGATCATATGGATCTTCCGGTAGAAACTTCGGCATTCTATAGTATTAGTCAAGATTCATTAAATCATAATTAGATCGTGTTGAAGTAGTTATGATTTCTAGAACTGCGGTTATCTAGGTGTAGTGATTAAGCTTAGGCCTGCTGAACGACACCGTATACGGTACCGGAAACAACAGCTACACTGTTGCCAAGGTAATCGTCTACAGACACGCTGTAAGATGCAGCATCGGAAGCGACAATTTTTGCGCCTACTGCGAAGACATCAGTGTCTGTCTTGCTTAGGTTGCGGGCATGCTTGGAAAGAACGCTGTTGGTTGCGGCGGCTACTTCAGAGATAGAAATAGTCCAGCTGGAAAGAACACTTACTCCGTTGTATGCGGCAACTGCAGCAGCTAGCTCGGTGGAGTACTGTGTCTGAAGCTCAGCAGAGGTCAAAACATCAGTAAGCTGATCCTGAGTGGTGCTGGTCACTGTAGGTGCAGCAGCACCGTTGACCTGCCACTGCACGATCTGTGCCTTAAGGACGTTCTCGTTTGTGCCACTGCTGGTGACGTCAGAGCCGGTGATGGTTGCAGACGCAGCCAACACACCCTGATCACTGACTGCCAAAGTGAGGGTGACAGGGAAGGTTCCTGCCTGCTGGCCATCAGTGTCAAGTGCGGTTACAAGACCAGCGGGTACATCGATTCCGGAAGCGGAAGGAAGGGCAACGCTGGGGTTAGTTGCAGTGGCACTGTTGATGGTGATGGCGCTCATGGACCAAGAATCATCACTATCTCCGGTACCGGAGGCGGTGTGACTAATCCTGGAGTTGATGTCGGTATCAGCCATGATGTAGTATGTGTAGGCCTGTGATGATGTGGCGGCATCACGGTCTGCGGTGAACTCCTCAGCGGAAACGTTCTCGACGATGCTGACAGTAGATGCGGCTGCAAGCGCAGCCTGTGTGACAGAGAGGGCTCCTGTTAAAAGTAATCCGGACATTATAACATATGCTCCTAAAATATTTCGTCCTAACAAAATCATTCCAAACGCGCGTTAATGGTTCTCATGATCATCCACATAAGACGACAGTATAGATGCCTTCATCTCGTTCCCAGGGTGCGCGTAATTTTCGAGAACCTCGACCCCACAAGCTTCTGTATGAGTATGTTCGACCTTATTCTCTTGCAAATCTTTGTCTAGTGTTGTGAAGCGTTCAGTCATCTCAATGTCAACGCATCCGGGTAATACTAAAAGTACTCCGTCGTTGCCAAAGAAATCGAACATGTAAGTTGCTTGTTTCTCATGCTTATGTTCTCGTTTCTTATGAGACTTGCTCTTCTTTTTCTTTTTCTTTTCCTTCTTCTTCTTTGTTTTCTGTTTTCTCACCTCTTTTAGTCTATGTCTTTCAAAGCGATCTGCGATGTCTATTCCTAATTCCCCTCCCAGGATGAGCATGGGAGAACCTCCTTTCGGATCAGACTGGTACATAACAGCTCCCTTATTTACCCTTTCATGACGTTCGTTGATATCCTCACCCGGAAATCTGTAACCTTCAGTGCGTTTATCTGTTCGATGACTCTTTTTCAGTTTATGTCGTTCAAATCTGTCGCTGACATCGATTCCTAGCTCACCTCCTAGTACAAGCATCTGCTGTCCCCAGTCGGTAGGATCCAACTTATATGTCGGCAATCCGTAGTTAACATTGTCATACCTAGGTTCACTCTTTGTCGTCTTGTTTCTTGACTTCTTCTGCATACGCTTCTCGGTCTTCTCTCTTTCATCCTTCTGGGTTATATGGCGTTCAAAACGATCATTCACGTCTATCCCTAATTCTCCTTTCATGACAAGCATCATACCGTCACCGATCTGGCTTGGGACCGGCAGATAGAATGCTTCGTTGTTTTCGACCTTGAATGTCAAATTGCTCTTCTTCTTAGACCTTTTTGAGAGTCGTCTTCTGGATTTCTCAAAACGATCCGGAACATCTATCGCAATCGCACCGTCCATAACAAGCATCAGGCCTTGACCAAATAGATTCACGTAGAGCGGATCTTGTTTGTAGTTTCCTAGTGTCTCGCTACCGGGAATGCGCGTATCATATCTGAACTCGTCATCAGAACAGTAGTATTCCGAACCTGAAGTATATTCACTAGATCCGTATCCTGCTGATTCGCTTGTTGCTTGTTCAGAGCTACTTGTGCATGTCTCCGACGTACCCGTTTGACTACTAGATCCTTCTGAGCTTGACACTTTGTCCTTTACCTCCTGTGCTACTAGCTCCATCTCTAGTTCATCATCTTTGTAGTATTCATCCAATAGCTGGATAAGCTTTGAGTAAGCAGCTTCCTTGGTACCAAAAGATTGGACGTATGCTAATGTGGCCTGGAACATCCTAGGGTCAATGGGAGACCCATGAAGGTAGATATGCCATGCCATTCCAATATTGAACAACGCTTGAGCGTAGATGAGGGGCTTCGGTTGCTTCACCCTGATACCTAACGTACCACAGAATCTTGACATTCCTTCTTCGCGCTGACATAACGCCAGCTCTTCCAGCAGTTCCCTAATCTTCACCTGTGACAGGTGATATTTGTTACGCACAACTGTAATCTCTTTATCAGTACGTATCTGATCCATATACACGTTTCTAGCCTTGAAAAGTGCATCTAAAGTATCTCGGTAGATCAGAAGTCGAGTGTCTGGGTGCGGCATCTCATTGATTTTGTCGTTCAGCATATGCCAAAGACGAGTGTACGTGTCCAGCGCACCCATATAAAAAGGTCCCTTATCGTTGAAAGCCTGGATGAAGTCTTGGTGTATGATCACCAAATCCGAGTCGGGAACAAGCTTCTCTTCTATCGCAGTCTCTCTAACGATGATAATAGTCTCTTCAATCTGAAGTGTGGAATCTAGACCATCCGACTCCTGTGCAAGCAATTCATTATCATTGATCACATTTAAGTTCTTTCCACCTGTGACCGTTTCTGTCGTGACTCCTCCTTGATCTGTAACGATTGATAACGAAGAAACGATTTCCAGATCCTGTAACTGAGCCTGCTGTGTCTCTGTGAGTGCTGGTTCGGGCACGTCTGGATTCAGTGAGGTCACAATCTTACCTTCCGCGTATTTCACTGCTGATGACACTACCGAGCTTACGACTGTGAGCGTACTGCTGGCATGTCCTGTGTTCAATGTGAAAGAAGACAAGTGTAGACCACCTGGTCTTGATTTTCCGGTCGTACGGGGCATAACAGTTACATGAACTTTAGATTAAAAGTGACTTGGAGAAACAGTAAGTGTACGTTATATAACTAGGATGTCTAATGTCTACCTTGCTGTACAAGAACACAATAATGATGGTCCGAAGCTACTGTCACTGGCGCTCTCTATTTCTTTAGCTGACCCTACCTCCACAATCGTCATGCATTGTAGCGATGATGTGCGAGATTTCATAGTGAACTATACAGATATCAATGCGTCTATAGAGTTCAATACAATCGATGAACAATTCAATCTAGAAAACTACGCGAAGAGGTGGTTAAACGCGTTGCAGGTCAATATCGACTCTCAACGTCCCGTGATATTCTGCCACCAAATGCTGGTGTTCTCCAGTCCGGTTATCATAACGGATGAGATAAAAGCACAAGGAATCGGCTTCATCAAGAAGCACATTGGCGTAGCACCGTCTCATGAAAGATCACTGTACAGCTTCGACGTCCTGTATATATCTAGCCAAGCAGCTCTCGATAAAATTAAGAAACACTACGAAAGCGACTCCACACTATTCGTCGACGGCAAAACAGAATGGAGCGACTCTGAGAAGAAAAACCTTATTGAATGCTGGGCTAATCTCCCGTTGAGATTCGCCGACTATGATGACGGCACTGTTTGTGTATCGGAGTATATTGATGGTCGTGGATACCTCGGAACCGAGAACTTCTTTGCGTTCGAAAACGCTTGGAAGATGTCTGAGCTGGACTATCAAGGCGATGTCCTAAAGCGCGGAGAGGACACAATATTTGTCACCAATATCAGATTCGATACTCTTGAGAGAGCCGTGCAGGAATTGAACAAACGGTTACTTAACATGGTCGTACAGACTAATAGACATCTAATGCCTATTTATAACATCAAGTTCTCCAATGATGGTATTCAGCAAATCGGGGTACCCAAGCCTGGAGGGCTGTTACACTGGAAGAGAGACGTGGACTCCTGGTTCTATAAGTTTATAGATGAGTTATGCCACGGCGACACATTCAAAAGAGTTGAAGTAGAAGCCGATTATTTCATTTGCAACAATAGGATTCTCCTAGATTTCCCTGGCACCAAATGGATAAACAACTCCTTATCTAAGGCGTTCAGTGTGTTGTATTTCGCTTATGATGAACAGCTGCTGTCTGTTATTCCGGATATGGGGCCTGACTTCGTCTTCGGTGGATATGTGCCACGTAATAGAGCCGTTCTTGAATGCGTCGATATGGTAGAACGAGATGAAGATGTTATTCTCATACCACCACGTCATGAGATTACAGATAACGATTATCCAGCGTTTTTGGAAAATCTCAGACGGCACAGGTATGCTAGGTTCACGATCGATTCGGATAAGTCCATGGCCGCCGAGTGCGCTTATCTGGGCGTTGTACCGATGGTAGATGAACACGTATCTCTTATTGATCTTGACCAGCTAAGTACTTCCTCATGGAGCGAGCAGAGCGTTGAGGTAATCAATTACTATAATACGCAACTAACAATTGATACGATGAAGAGAAAACTATTAGACCACATTCTTAGCTAACCATTTTCTTGTATGGCGAGTTCAACGTTTCCACTTCAAGATTTATAGTGAAATCGTTTTCACCCAAGTCGACCTGTCTACCATTCTCGTCTAAGATCCTAATTCGGAGTTTCTTGATCCTGACTGGACCGAAGTATCTACGTGACTTGAAAACTCTATCAGATGAATCTTCGAATAACAATTCGTTAGTGGCAGCGATATTCGGGATTTTACCAAGTATGTTTTTAATGTTATAAGACCACCTCGTGTCACAGTTATAGCTTACTACAGCTGGATTATTATTATTGAAGTCATCAACCTCGATCAGGAAATAATTCGTCCCAATTAAGTTCACTGCAGAGTTGCTATTGATTCCTCTCCCTAGTGAGGTAGAATGAAACATCTGATGATCGTCGAAGAAAGTGTAGTAATGCCGTCTGAAGCCTAGTAACCACCCGAGGTTGTAGAAGAGTGGACGGTCTGGATCGGCCGGATACCTAAAGTCAATATCTACACCATACTGTAGTGGAAATATAGGGTCGGCTGCCGTATTCGCTTTTACCTCAAACCTAAACTTTCCAGTCAGAACACTATACTCAGCCTTCAACTTCTGAATCGCTGGAGGCATCGTCGAACCAGAGAACAGTGTGTTCAAATACGTCAGCATGTTGGAAACAGTGTACGATCCTTCAGATATGGTTATTTGATGTTGTGTAACATTAGCTGGTACTGGAGGTATTACTGCTGGATCATATTCGAATGCAGTAATTGTGAATACGTTCGTTCCTAGATACTCGGATACAGGATAGTATTGAGACATCATTTCTAGTCCAGATAGTTTGATCGATACCACGTTGGAGAAAGATTCTGGAAGTTCTGTCGTGAAGTCGCTTGTCAGTCCCTTCCTTCCATAACTAGGCACTTCGTAGCAGCCTGGCATTTTAGTAGTAATCGGCTCAACACTATTGTCGCATATACGTGTCTTCTCGAGGATGTTATAGATAGGGATACTCTTGGTACAAAGTGTTTTTTGTCTGATTCTATCACCCTGTGTCGATGCACCTTGTGGCATGTACTCCTCGCGAAACTTGCTATTGATAAATAACATTGTAGTTATTGTCTCACGATGCACTGGGTTTACATTGCCCCTGACGTACATGTTCGCGTGAACGGCTGCCGCCACGTTATCAGGTACCTGCGGACGTAGGGATCCTTCGTAGGCAGTACGTTGTATCAATTGGTTCTCGTGATCTCTCTGAAGGTTAGTCCTATCATCTCTTGGTTCTGGAAGAGGCGGTAGACCCAACTTATCACGATGTTGAACGGTTATCTCGAACCCCCTCACTACACAGACCCTGGAGAAGCAGTTCTTGAAGAACTGCCGCAGATCATCTGCGTTTTCAAGGGAAGCCTCATCTATCTTCATTAACGCTTTCTCTACTTTATTAATCACGTCGTCGACCGTGTAATCAGCTCTGTCTTGCAACTTAAGAAGTGCCAAGATATCTTTATGAGAATAGTTGTCGATATCAGTGTCCATGTATACATTACAGACGGAAAAGTAAACTAATTTCTATACGATGATTATAATGAAGTTTTGTAATATCTGGACCTTTGTTGGTGTTGTTTTCTTGGTTGCCAACATATACGTGTCTGCTTCTGCAGATCATGGTGACCTAAAAGATACGTTCTATTCTGTGATCAGTAAAGACCAGATTGATAAATACGAAACTATCGTTTCCGAACGAAAGCGCATCTACTTTGGAGGATACACATTAGGGTTGATCCTGTCTCTAATGTTTCTCCTAGGTATCACTCATACAAACAAGAGCTCACTTTTTGGATGGGGTATTGCAGGTGCTGTTGGAGGAATAGTCATGCTCACGAATTACTTCTTTTACATTCTTTACCCGAAATCTGACTATATGGTGCTGCATCTTGAGGACGAACATCAAAGACGTGCATGGCATGACATCTATAGATACATGCAGGTGAGGTACCATACAGGTATTGTTCTGGGGGTCTTGGCAGCAGTATTTATGGCGAAATCTTTCTGCTGAAAGTAGTCCACGAATAATTTAGTGAATCCGGCGTCTACAAGTTCTAACCGGAAACTGATTAACTTCTTGTTTGTTCTTAAGTAAGTTTTGGAACAGCGGCTACGCCGCATGCCCTTCGGGCTGTTCCAAAACTTATACGTGTAACTGATGAATTATGACTTACACGTATACAATCTACTACTTCGATTTAGGTAGGGTCATGTACTTATACCCAAAATATAGTGTTGTTAGAGCCTGCATTATTATGATGCTAAGCAGTGTAGTTGACTCTGATACCACCAAATTAACTTTCGCACCATAGTAAGCTGATATCATATAGCCAACAACAATTATCAGACCAAGGGGGATATCAACCTTATCTACTTTGTAATACTCCCACACAGCAGCTATTGAAATCGGGAAAATAACCGAGAATAAAGTGGTCCCAGCCGCAGTTGCTTGATCCGAAACGATTCCAAATCCAAGAAGACCAGCTATTAGTAGATCGTCTCTACTAATACCTTGTAGACCGCTAAAGAAGCCTACTACTAATGCTAATACTGTTGTTAGAATGATCTGGGTGCTCCGGGTTTCCATTGTTATGAAGAAACATTAGAAGTTATTAACATGTCAATTCTGGAAACCACATTAAAGGGATATTCATAGATCTCTCTAACATGGAAGTTGATAACAATGATGTTGTTGAAACATACTTGCCGGATGTGGCCTCCATCGCAGAGTTCCACTCGCTACCAAACAAAGATAAGCTAGTAGTTATAAAGTTAGGTCTCGCGTTATATAACGAAGGCATCTCTAAGATGTCCCAATGGAAAGACCAAGATGCTGCAACCATAGTAGAGAACCTCAAACATGCACATAACGTCGCGATCTCTGAATTGGAAGATAGAATAAAGGCAGCAGAAAGGAGATTCGATCTTACAGATAAGGAGCGGTCGATTCAGCATGCCTCGAACGTGAAATCGGCAGTCGAGTCTGAACGAGCGGTCGCTACGTCTCAGAGACATCAACTAGAACAGACTAATCAACGATTAATCGCACAGCTTCAAACTATTCAAGGGGAGCTATATGAGAAGCAAACTTATCTCCTTCAAGAACGGGAGGCCTCTTATCAGGAGAGAATAGATGGGCTTCGGCGGCAGATGGACGAGATGAGAACCGGGTACGAAGCGCGTTTGAATCGTGCTACCAACTCCACACTCAAAGGGGCAGACGGCGAAGAATATGTGCTAGGAAAACTGAATATGATGTTTCCAACTGCTGATATAGAGGACACTCATGCAATGCCACATAGAGGTGATTTCATTCTTCGTGACTCAGGTATGACCCTAATGATAGAAACAAAAAACTACTCTCGTAATGTCCAAAAAGCCGAGATTGATAAGTTTTACAGAGACATTGACAACCCATCAAATAGTGACGTTCAGGCTGCACTATTTGTTAGTCTCTCTACCGGTATTTGTAATAGAGCTGATTTTGAGTTTGAGATAAGAAACAAGGTGCCCATTGTCTTTATTCATAATCTATGTGACAACTTCGAGTCTGTCCTGTTAGCTGTTAAGTTATTTCGTCTCATACTTGAACAAGACAGCATCGATCTCTCTACGAAAGAAATCAAAGACTCATTCAAAAACGCAGCAAGCACATTGAAACGCAATTTTAATAGACAGAAGTCTATACTTGATAAATATCACACGGAACAGATGCAGCTTATAACAGGTCAGCAAGCTAATGTGGCTGACTTGTTTTCTTTGGTTAAACAGAAGTTTTAGTACTGATATAGTTGGCTGACCTTGAGAGTGAAACTCCAGTCTCTCCCGTTCATATTTATCAAGTTCCCTTTATCATCGACTAGCTGTACCTTAACCCGATCTATGGTAACTGGTCCGAAGTAATCTCGTTTATTGCTCAAGAGATCTTGACCATAAAGTGCTATCACGTCTGCAGATCCGGCAAACGGAATCGTTGCCATAACATCGTTTGTTGTAGGGGCAGATACGCGATTGTTCGACTCTTTTCTCCCTGCTGATATGGAGTTGATAGTAAACAACTGCTTTCGAGTAAGCTTCCTTGGGGCAGTCATTACCCAGGTTGGATTGCCGTCCCCATCGCAAGCTTCATTATCCGCATTGGTGTACTGGGGTAGAGGTAGCTTGTTATCTGTCTCGACGATTCCGACTACACCCTTATTCAATCTGTTCTTCTGGAAGTCGTCTACGACTAAGAAACCGTACTGCGGACCGTTCAAGTCGGGGGTCGAGTCCAGGACATGTTGGCCTTTAGGTGGAATCTCTATTTGAACCCATCCGGTCTCGGTTCCATTTACATTCGGCGTCGTTCGGTCTCCCAACGTCCACCCTAGGGACGTGTTAGAATACATCGTCGAGTCACACTGAGCACACTCAGATGCGGTAAAACCGCCGTCCTGATACCATGTAATAATGCTTACGTTCGTTTCGTCGGTGTTTTTCACAGTGACTAGAAGGCTGTTCGGATCTTGTGTGAACTCCACGTATCCATTCCCAAGTGTGTTAAGCACAGTCAATAGGTTGTTGATTGTGTAGTTGCCTTTGGGCACACTGTATATACTATACGGCACAACCTCAGCACCGTCAGGGGCGAGTACCTCCAATCCAAAGCAACTGTTACCGATAAAGGGGTCTATGTTATACCAAGCTCTAGGTATCTGTACCGCGTATAGTTCCATGCTTATCACGTTGAAGAGAGTCTCGGACAGGGTAACTGTGAATGATGACGTAAACGATGCACTATTCGGATCACTATCAACGAATGGATAAACATTGGGTCTGTATTGTGTGTCAACGACTACCATCCTATCGACCAGATTTCTTAATGTAGGATTGATCGTGCCCTGTGCTGCCGGCAAAGGAAATGTTTGATTTACACCAAGCGTGTTTCTTTTCATCTGTGGATGAGACCCGGTTCGGAATGTATCGACTTGATTAAAACGGCTTGTTGCCTTGTCCGCCTGTTGAGTGTTCGACTGCGTGAGGTATTGGGTCTCCAACCACTCGGCTGCCTGTTCCGATCCTTGGTCTGCGTCATCATCATCATCATCATCATCATCAACCTCTCCTTGTGACACATCACCAGTCGACAAGAGTTTATTTCTTAGGCTGACTAGAAACGATGTAGCCTTTACATTACCAGCTGCATTCGCTTCCTCTATCATTTGATCTGCTCTTCCTTGGATCTCAGAAGGGTCTGCATCCTGGGCGAGATCTAGAAAACTTAGTAATTCTGAAGTGCTCCATGTTTCTATCTCTGGATCTGCGTTCGACATCGTACTTATACTCTAGCGCGCTTTTTTAAGTTCTCGACATCAGACTTTCAAGAAAATTGCAGCAACCTATTCCGACTTACATGGTTGCATCAAAACAAAACTATCAACCATGAGTGAATGTTCAATCTGTTGCGAAACTTTTAATAAAACGACTCGTTCTAAGACCGAGTGTCCCTATTGTGCATTCGAGTCATGCAAGACTTGCGCTAGGACATATCTGATGTCTTCGAAACAAGACGCACACTGTATGAAGTGCCATAAGGCATGGCCTCCCCGTGTTGTATGCAGCCAGCTGAATCGGTCCTTCTTCCAAGGAGACTATCGCAAGCATCGTGAGGCCTTACTTGTGGACATGGAAATGAGCCGGTTGCCTGAGACAATGCAGATGGCAACTGACGAACGCCAGGCACGAGAGATAGAAGCCGCTATGGGGCCATTGCACAAAGAGCGCGCTGATCTCAACGAACAGGTAAGGCTTCTTAACATAAAAGTATACAGAGAGGAGAGGCGCATCATGGTCCTAAGGGGTATAATTAAGGAAAAAGACGTAGAAAAAAAGGTATACCAGACCAACTGTCAGGCAGAAGACTGTAGAGGGTTCCTAGACGATCGAGGCACGTGCGGCATATGTGGTGTTCATACTTGTATAAACTGCTTAGACTTACTAGGTGGAGAGGATGAAGATAGAGAAAACCATGTCTGCAACGAAGGAACACTAGCTACCGCCCAGGAGATCAAACGGACGTCGCGGGGGTGCCCGAAATGCGGGCTACGTATTTCAAAGGTAAGTGGATGCGACCAGATGTGGTGCACCGGATGTCAAACGGCATTCAGTTGGAAAACGGGAGCTATCCAGACGGGAGTAATTCACAATCCACACTTCTTCGAGTACCAGCGAACTGCGGCGACACAGCCGGCAGATGGTGCAAACCGAGCATTTGGACAATGTAACGCTCAAGACATGCCTGCCTGGTATCTTGTCAGAACAGCCCTTGCTGGCCTAGTAGGAAAACAGTTCGAGGGCTTCGACCTGAGGAACGCCATGATGGCCGCATACAGAATGTTGGCCCATATCAATCGCGCAGAGATCCCTCGCGGCAGAACCAAGATAGACGAGCTAGGTGATGCTTCGAAGTTGCGTGTATCGTATCTCCTAAAGGAAATCACCCAAGAAGAAGTGGGAAAGAGGGTGTATGCTGATGATCGGTCTCGCAGACGGTTGGGGCAAATGCTTCAGGTTCTTGAGCTACTCGAAACGGTTGGAAGAGAGCAAATATGGGGATGGATTAATGATCCGAACCAGGAGAGAACTCCAGAAGAAGCAGCTAGAGATGCCCTGCGCTCTATCCAACGATTGGCATTGTACTGTAACGAGCAGTGGATGGGGCTGAGCCAATTCCATAAAGTTCAGATGCCGTTTATTGAGATAAGAATAGCGCCAACGACGGGTACAGCGACCCGAGAATGGATCGTGTTTAGCAAGAAAAAATACTAAACAAAAAACAAAACAGAAAAATATATCATATCACCAAACCCTGATCTAGTCAGATTTCACTGCTTCCTTGAATCTATCAGTGAACATCTTGGCTATTTCTTTTCGGAAGTCCATTTGTTTGTTCAAAAGTATCCATTGTGGTAGTGATGTGATACCTTGTCCCCTCTTAAGGTGCCGTTGGCCCTTAAACACTAGCATGTCCAGCACCTTGAAGACTACCAGCTCCTTAGAAGTAAGCTGATCCCGCGGAATGCGGTGTTCGCCTTTGTATGTGAAACGGTTATAGTTTCCCCAATTGTATATTCGGTATTGCTTGTCAAGCGCTAGGTTATTGGAGACGAGGCCGACCCCTTCGATCAGATTTTTGTCATTATTCATCTCGAGTATCAAGACCGGCATTCCGATCGGAATGTCTTCTTTCATCTTCATAGGTGTACCATATATACATCCTTCACAGTCGTTGTTTGTCCTCCATCTCTCGTTCTGCCCGAACGTCTCATTATTGAAACGGGTTGTAGCAATATATATCATTGTGATTGTCAGTCCAACGAACAGTGATAATAATTCAATTTTTCTCTCTATAAACAAACAATGTCGAGAGATAAACAGACAGACTTATCCATCATACCTTCCGATTACGGTGTATCGTACGTGATTGCCCTGATCGTTGTCACAATTATCCTGATTTACATCCTGAATATGCCCGGTTATATAACCGGTGCACACGATCTCGTTCAAGAATACTATTACGACAACATGATGGGTTCGTTTGTACTTGACCTTTTCTTGATCTACGCGTATATAGTAGCCGGTAAATACCTCAGTAGTGTTGCAGGGTTGAAATCAACTGCCACCAAGATTCTAGGTACAGTTGCAGCGACTATTGGTATATCAGGTGCCTTCATGTTTGTTTTCCAGTCTGGTTATGCAAAGGGTTCGTTCTTCTCGAGGTGGTTCGCAAGAGTAGGATGGCATGCTGTCCTATATGATGTAATACTTGTCACAAGTGTTTCCCTGCTAAGTGACATCGTCTTTAAAAGATTCTTTTCCAAAGGTAAGATATAATGGATATCAGAGAGAGAGCATATGAGACTCTGCTATGGGTTGTAATCGCTATAAAAGTTACATGGTCTATAGTTGATTTGTTCTACTTATTGGCCAGAGCGATAGGTAGAAACGAGACACGGGTTACTAAGCTCCAAATACTTAACGAACAAACACTCAACTTGGCTGAATTGTTGATGAACATTATACTAGTACTCATCTTCTATCCACGACGCAAGACTTCTGACATAAAGATCACGTACCATGAACAAATCATAATATTCCTTGTAGGTGCCCTCGGTATAGTGCATACAAATTGGGACGATATTCTCGGCTTATTCGGAATCAGATTGCCTAAGAAGTTGCAGAAGACTGAGCATGAAATCCAACATGCTTGAATGTGTATTCCTTTGAATGTAAAGCTTTCACTGCATCGATTTCTTTCTCACTCAGTGCAAAATGGTCCCATATCAGCTCATCACACCAGTCACCACTTATCAAGCCGCCAACATCGGGTAGCAGACCTAGTATCTCCTTTTCTAAGTATTTCATTCTGTAACGCGTAGTCTCGAATAGGTAAAGTGCAGTTTTTGTTGAGAAAAAGGTGGCAATTCTCTCTAGGACTCGTTCGTCATCATGTAATATCACATAGTTATCTCTGTTTGATATGCCATACTCCCCATTTCTATCTATGAAAGGAAATCCGTACATCTTATGTGCCATTATGATCTTCTTCTGCCCATGGAAAGATAGAGGTTTATCACTGTAGTCGACCACAAGAGACGCATCTAGTCCATCAAGAATACAGGTCCGTACATTGGCGAAAGGTGTCTTGTTTGAATGAACTGGTTGAATAATGGCACTTTTTGGAGGCATATTCGTTTTTTTGAAGCTAATGCCTGGCATACTAGATACTCTTTTCACTTTTGAGAGGACTGATGAGCCATATACTGGAAGTGGTTCACCCTGGAGGTATTTATAGTCAATGAACTGGTTGATATCTCTATCGAAGAGAGAAGTAGTATAGTCATTGGGTCTTTTTACCAAATGAAAGAAACAGGTTGGTGTCTGTGCCTCGCCAGAGAAATACTTATTCGTCAGTGTGTTAGACATGCAAACGATTTTGTTTATTTTGTAACTAGTTAATAGATCATAGGATCTCGCTCTGTCCTTCCGCATCCATAATGAAGGGACAACATATAGAAGACTCCCTCCTTCTCTTAGCAGACCAATAGCATGTTTTGTGAAAGAAAGCCATGCGGTTTTTCCGTCATGAGTTTTATTTTTTTCAGAGTTGGTTGGTACTTTCTTTATTCCACCACTGTTGTAGGGTGGATTTCCGATGACGAAGTCAACTTTCATACCTACATCTAAGAAATCACCGAATGATAAGTTGCAATCATCTCCGAAAGTAGCGTATATCTTATCAGCGTTCTCCTCTCTTATCTCAGACATGAAAATCATGTTTCTGATGATGTGTCTGTGACGTTCTTCGCTGTCAGGCATACAGTCTGCTAACCCTTCTATCAGCCTCCAGTAAAGCACCATAGAGAAGAACCCTGTTCCTGCTCCCGAGTCCAACCACTGCTTCGTTGGATCTCCGAAGACGGAAGGAGGCAAGAGATCGAACATCTCATCAACTAGACTAAATGGTGTGAATATCTCTCCAAATAACTCTTTATTCTCCTGAACTACAGAGAGATCCTGTACAATGTTATCTCGACTAGAATATTGTATCGACATAACTGAGTAAAACATTATTCGTATCACGGTTCTACGAAGTAAAGAGCCAATGTGAAGAAAAACGGTGCAACCCAGAACTCTAAGAAAGCACATAAGCCAAGTACCAATGCTACTAATGACGCTCTCAACGCCTTGAATATCCTACTTTTTTTACTTTTACTGCTAGTTACTCTGTACTTCCTTATACACAGAGCGATGGTAATTACGGCGAACGACATTGCGGTTGTTTCGTGTTCGTCAAGCAGCCTCAGCAGCTTAGTCTGAACATCATTATCGTTTTTGAAGATACTGCCTGCAAGCCAGAGTGTATACATCACCACAACACTAGTGACAAAAGGGAAGTCTTTTAGAGAATATCCGGACATAACTGTTATATATTAGTCAGATTTTGTGCGCTCGACGATTTCGTTGAGGATTGCTCTGTAGAAGGGACGAAATATTCTCTTCTTACGGTTCAATGTTGACGCGGGGAACCATCGTACGGCTTTCTTCTCAAACAGACCGTCCTTGTTTATAAGATGCGGGAGCTTACTTTCAATAAAACGGAAGTTATTGTTGAAGAATGCAGGGAGTTTCGGATCGTAGCTAACCTCAAAGAGAAATGTTGTGTATCCGTTTATGAATACTTTGCCTAAGCTATTTTCCTTGACAAGGCGAATAATCTGCTTCGATGATCCTAAAAACCCAGATAGCTCTTCAACTCCTTCTCGAATCGCGGTTTGATATGGTGTCTCTCTGTTTTCGCGTCCCCCACCGAAGTCACTCCACCTACCGTCATCTACTTCTTGTCCAAACAGCAAGTAAACTTCACCATTATGATGTGCAACTGGAAGTATTCCCCCACCCATTATATACTCAGTACATAAGTTACTAAGTCTGTTTGGTGCTTTTTTCTTAGTTCTCTTTTTTTAGTAACGACACACGCTTTTTTCTGTGCATATACTCTATAACATGAGCACACGTAAACACAAAGGACGTAGTTCTACAGCGACTAGAAAGAGAAGGCGCAACACAATCGTGAAGCGTATTCCTTCCGGGATGTTCAAAAAGTTAAATGCTTTGTCACCATTCGAGCTCAACTACAAGCTCATAAAGATGGCTGGACCGAACGCACTTAACGCCGGAAGAGGAAACCCCAACTTCTTCAATTCTTTTTGTCGTCAGGTGTTCGCTGACTTGCAAGGCGCAGCCATGGCAATCTCTACGCCTCTAGGTAACGACATTCAGACATACCCACTCAAAGGAGAACAAGACTTCTATAAAGCCCTCATTAAGAAGTCATCTGGTTGGACATCTAAGAGAAAGGACTTCTTTCGTGACTACTTGAAATATCTCGCCCATAGGGCGAAAGAGGAAAAGAAAGACGTTGATGACATTATGCTCGATGTTGTTAAATCTACACTTGGTTGTTTCTACCCTGTGCCACCAAGAATACAACCTCATCTCTCTTTGGTTGCACAAGAGTTCCTGTATGACCTTGTCATGGAAGCAGGAAGCAGCAGTGATCCTGGCAGACAGATGAAACCTGACGACTTCGAGTGCTTTGCAACCGAAGGAGCCGCAGCAGGAATCTTGTACGTATTCAACACGTTGAAAGAGAACTACCTTCTTCTTCCTCACGACAAGATCGCCCTAATTACGCCTATATTCAGCCCTTATCTTGAGATGCCTCGATTGGCCGATTATGATCTAGAAATAGTCGAACTGAAATGCAACCCAGACAACAACTATGCTTTAGATGATTCTGAAATCGATAAACTAAAAGACAAAAGCATCAAAGCGCTTTTCATGGTTAACCCTGCTAACCCAGCAGCGTTCTCTTTATCGAAAGCAAATATTGATCGCATCGGTAAGATTGTAGACACTGAGAGAAAAGACCTGATCGTTCTATCTGATAACGTCTACGCGCCATTCGCAGATCAATACAATTCATTCATGCTTTCATGTCCGAGGAACACAATTGAGGTATATTCCCTCAGCAAGTACTTCGGTACCACAGGATGGAGACTTGGCCTTTGTATGGTTGCAAAGAACAACAGATTCAATGGCCTCTTGAAGGGTCTTTCTGGAAAGTACAAGAAGGCGTTGAATAAGAGATATGAAACTGCCACCCTAGATCCCGCCAAACTTACGTTTATGGATAGGCTGGTATTCGATAGCAGACAGGTAGCTGAAGCGCATGTTGGTGGTCTTTCTACACCGCAGCAGTCTCTCATTGCATTGATGCTGTACTACGACATTGCCGATCGTAAGTCTGAGATGAAGTATCGCAACTCTATAAAGAGGATCTTGAAGGGTAGGCTTACTACTCTCTACAAACAGTTCGACATGCACATCAATATACCTCCTACATCCACTCAGTATTACAACTTGATCGACATCCCGGGAATAACTAGGCATATGTATGGTGACAAGGCAGCAGAATATATCGTATCACAGTACGAGTATCTAGAGTTTTTGTTTCATCTCGTTTCTAAGTACCACACTATCCTTCTCCCTGGTTCAGGATTTGGTGCAACCCCATGGAGACTAAGGATTAGTCTGGCCAACTTGGAAGAAAAGGATTACCGAGAAATTGGTATGAACCTGCGAAAGGCTATTGGTGATCTTGTGGCACCTGTACTCTAAATTATCTCAATCTAAGGTATAATGGATCTTGTTAAGCCCTTCTTGATTGGTGGTTCTGTCATTGCAGGATCTAAATTGATCTCTAAGTTTGTATCACCTGCGCTAGCACCTCTTGTCGGCGGGATGCCAACCGGCATCATTGCGACATTTTTCCTCGACAATGACGAGCAAAAGAGGAAGTATTACGACGGATACGCGTACAGCTCATTCGTCTTGTTTCTAGCTATCCTACTCATCCATATGTGGTCAAGACATAGCGACCTCTCAGTGAATGTAATTTCGATTGTATCGCTGCTTGCCTGGGCAATTATGAGCTACTTTGTCGTCAACTTCTTTGTCCTTACCAGCAAGAAAACTCCCGCTGTTAAAAGCAAATAATTATTTCCATACATGACACTTTCATACATGGAAGCAGAAAATTGAATTACTTTCTAGAACACGACATAGAAGCAATTTTGATACGTCTAAGATGTTTAACACCGCTTTACTTGTCTCTTCGCTTACCACCGTTCTTTCCACGGCAGTCTCTGCACTCGCAGATCTATCCATGAAAGTTGCTCCGCTCCCTCAGGCCAATATTACCACGCTTAACATCGCCGATGAGTGTGTCCTTTCCTTCGCGGAAAAAGGCATGGCTGGCTACTACTGCCCTTCGGATGTAGCAATTGACATTATTGATGTGGTTGCGTAAGTCCCATATAGATAGCACCGGGTGCCCAGAAAAATGAAATACTTTTCTGGTTTTTTACTCTTTCCATATTAGCCCCCACAAACTGCATACCATTAAGTATCCTAACGACAATGAACAAACTAATTATAAGCGAAAACTCTTTATCGGATTGGTGTCCTGTCAGCAATTCGCCAATTGGGCCTGGTGAGCTGACAGTGCTCGTGACCGATCACCTAATTGATCACGTTCGTGATTATATTGGGGAAATCCTCCCTAAATTACCAGTTGAGCTGGTATCGATTATACTCGACAACGCTTCCCTATTTGGAGACGGCTTGGTCGGACAGTGGGCAAAGTTGAGTGCATTCAGATTTGCTCTGCCTACTACGAAAAGTGGCAGAATTGTCGTCCCTACCACAATGTTTCACGATAGAGAGTTCCTCAAGGGTAACGTCGATACGTATGACAGGAAATACGACTGGGGATATTGCGACGACTTGTCTCAAGGTGTGGCGGCTATCGACGAAGCACAAAATGGTCGCGATCTTGAAGACTTCATCGTTGACGATGACAGTGACCTTGTTACTGTAGAAATGTCCTCATCTGATGACGAAGTGGATGAGGTAGAATGGAATGACTACTATATGAGTGAAGATGATGATGATGAGCTGTCAGCGATGAGCTATCAGGACAGCCTAAGTGATGATGAGGATGATGAGGATGATGAGGATGATGAGGATGATGAGGATGATGAGGATGATGAGGATGATGAGGATGATGAGGATGAGGAAACTCATCCTGAAGATTCTGCTAGCGACACTGAGTATGATGACAATAGTATGGATATCGATGAAGATTACCCCTACGATGCGGAGATGGCTGAAGACAACCTCTATGACGTAGAGGTTGGTGAGCTTGAGAACGTAGGGGAAACATTCGAATGGAATCTTTCAGCGCCAGGACTACGCGAAACCATCCGAATGATTACCAATGAAGGTACACGTAAGGTCACCATGAGAAATGGCGACGTTTGCACCCTAATAGAAGAAAGTTGTGTCATAGTCGATGGATACGGAAATGAAGTGGGTAGGCTGGAGGAGAACTATGATGGAATATTCAGCATCGGCGTATGGGATGGTTCGATAGATGTGTAAGTAACAGAAAATTGAAAACTTAAAACAGAAAATTGAAAACTTAAAACAAAAAAAATTAGGGGGAAACCCTTTTCTTACAGAAACCCTATCAAGAAAATTGCAGATATTACGTATTGTACCCTATAATCAGACACCATGAAGATGAATATCATATGTTGGAACGTAGCTGGCATTCGTGCCCGAATTAAAAAGAAACACATGGACTTTCTAGCGGAGAGTAAGTACGACATCATCTGCCTCCAAGAAACAAAAGCTCTGGAGGCAGAAGTAGATATGCCGGCTTCGCTAGGCGAAGCTTATCCGTATCGATTTTGGAAGTCATGCACAGGTGAAGACCAGCGCAAAGGTCTCAGCGGAACAGCTATATGGTCGAAACATCAGCCGGTTAGGGAACTCCCTCCGTTCCCTCTCGGCGCAAGTGAAGGGCGTACGGTATGCATCGAATACGACGACTTCATAATTGTAACTGTCTATACGCCAAACTCTCAAGGCAGATGGACAGAAAGAAACCTATACAGAGAACAACTATGGGACAGCGCATTCAAATCTTGGGTAGAGCAGCTTAACATGACAAAGCACACTATCGTATGTGGCGACTTCAACGTCGCAAACGAGAAAATAGATATACATAGACCTGTAGAATGGTCAGGATGTGCTGGATGGTTACATGGCGAACGATCAAACTTCAAACGGTTACTTATTGCTGGATGGACAGATGCGTTCCGATACAAGTATCCGGAAAAGACGTCAGCGTATACATTCTGGAACCAAAAATGCCCTTGGGAGAGAAAATCCAACGTGGGGTGGAGAATTGATTACTTCCTCGTCCCAAGAAAGAAGAAATACTGGATAATAGATAGCCAGATTCTAGACAAGACAATAGGCTCAGATCATTGTCCTATAACACTGCAAATAAACACAAACCGAAAGAAACTACTCCTAGATGGCGCCTAGCTAGAACCATGATTAAAGTACTCCGCCCAGTCGGACGGGCTTTTCTTTGTTCCTCCATCATAAGGAACAGCCATACGTTGACTAATAAGAGAGTCTGCTATATCGACTTTTCCGATTTTTACTCTTGAAAGCAGGCGACCGTACTTGTCGTAGCTCGTATTTTCGAGGGTCACCTCTTTCCCCATAGCCAGGCTAGCGACATAGTCCCTTGCCTTAGTAGCTATTAGCTTCTCTGACTCACAGCTTCCCCTCATTTCTGGACAGTCTATACCTAGCAGCCGTACAGAAAACTTGTATGTCCCTGAATAACCAGCGACTTTTGCGGCGATTGTTATAGTGTCTCCATCATAGACTTTTATTACCTTGTTTCTTAAGATAGTGGGGACGAAGCGTGATAGTTTGGTTGCATCCTCTTCTAATTGGGTCACGGAACAACATAAACCCATATTGCATTGTTTATCACCGGACCTCTAGGCTATTTTTATATAACATTATAGTAGATGAGCAAAGCATTCCAAAGCATTGTGCCTAGTGCAACCGCAGGAGAAAGGACTAGATCAGTCCGACAGTCTACGATTTATAAAAATCTTGTTGCAGAAAGCACTGCACCTAATAAACCTGGGTCGCAGAGTAACAGGAATTATGTGATCACCAGTAGCAATAGTGACACCAGTGGAGGACTGGTCTCAGCTCACAGTTATGAAGCGCTTCTTGATGCGACAAAGGGCAAATATCGTGTCAATCCTATACTAGCTGGCGGAGGGTCTGGAACAAATCCATTATGGGATGCGACGTTCACGATAGCAAATAACACTTCTCTGCCGGTTGTCGATGTTTCGTTCTCGACCTCCACTAGTACGGTGCCAGGTGGCTTTACTAGCGCATACTGGTACTACAACATTTATGCGGTATGGGATAACACAATTGCGATTACAGACAGCAGCAACAACAACGGAAGAAACCAAAAATCGTGGCTTGGAGGTGTGACGTTCCCTGCCAATGGTCCGCCTGAAGACACTATGTCGCCTGGAACAGACGCTTCCGGTTGGAGTTTCTACCAGTACCCAGGATTTATCGTGGATCCGCTTAACCAGCGTTTCATGAATTGTTCGCAGAAGGTGGCGAGGGGCGCTGCAACACTGTCGCTCGATTACAGATGGACACCAGAATACTGGAGAATAGCTCAGGCAGACACCTTGTTTGGATACAGCACAAACTCTAGGATTACACTAAATATGCAGCCTACTGAGCTGACCACAGGAGGTACCTCAAAAACCGCACCTATCCCTTCCTACGAAACCTCTCAGACAGCTGTAATCGATATATGTTCCATTGGGAGTGGAGAGTATTTCGCGTATGATAAAATAACTTCATATCCCTGGTTTGATGCAAGCAATTTGGCGATCAGTCAGCTTTCCGTATATTGCTCCCCTCCATCTGCACCACCAGGAGTGAATGAGATGCCGAATCAGTATCCCAGCTATAGTCTAGATACTGGAAGGCAAAAAAGCTAAAATATAGCTGCGTAAAATTGAATATCATCTATCGTACGATACTATTACATACAATAGATGGAACTCTCAATAGACCAATCAAAAGCACTTGACCTGTTCAAAGCTGGGTACAATATGTTTATAACTGGACCGGGTGGTACAGGTAAAACACATCTGATCAGACTCATGAACAAATGGGCAATTGAAAATGGTAAGAATCCTCAGGTGTGCGCGATGACAGGCTGTGCCGCTAGATTGCTCGAGTGTAACGCTCGTACGCTACATTCGTGGTCGGGAATTGGCCTTGGAACGGGCGATATAGCCTCAACAGTGAGAAGGGTTGTCGGCAAAAAGTATAAGAAACAGCAGCTGAAAAAAGCAGATGTCCTTATCATAGATGAGGTCAGTATGATGTCGCTAAAAATATTCGAACTCATGGATAAGCTTCTGATTGGGGCAAAGAGAAACGTCAAGCCATTTGGCGGACTACAGATAGTCCTAGTTGGAGATTTCTACCAACTACCCCCAGTTGGGGACGCCGACGAGATAGAAACAACGCAGTTTTGCTTCGAGTCAGAACGGTGGGCTCAGTGTATCGACAAGATAGTGGACATGAAGCACGTGTTCCGCCAGACCGATAGCGTGTTTGCCAAGGTCATCAACCAGGTCAGGGTCGGTAGACTCAAGAAGTCCTCATTCGACCTTTTGAAGACACGAGTGGCAGTCCAAGTCAGCGACACAATAAAGCCGACAATTCTAATGCCCCTCCGCCGCCATGTCGATTCTATCAACCAGCGTGAACTATCAAAGCTAGACCAGACATCCATGGTGAAATATGAATGCGCAATGACCATCGACAAGGAAGCTGAACGTGCTGGAAGGTCAGATCCCGAACAGATAGAGAGAGAATACGAGTCTTTGAAACGAAACCTAATGGCTGATGAAGCGATTGATTTGTGTGTGGGTGCCCAAGTGATGTGTATAGCCAACATCGACATGGAAAGCAAAAACCAGTTGGTTAATGGTAGCCAAGGAGTAATAGAGAGTTTCAACGCAGGCCTTCCGGTGGTAAGATTCAGGGACGGTCACATTAGGACAATCGCTAAGCATGTTTGGTCCAGCGAAGTTATACCGTGTGTCGGTGTGGAACAGCTACCATTGATCCATGCCTGGGCGATAACGATTCATAAAGCTCAAGGTGTAACATTGGACCTGGCTGAGATAGACGCTGGGCAGAATATATTTGAGTGTGGTCAAACATATGTTGCTTTGTCTAGGGTGAAAACACTCGATGGTCTATACTTAACAGCATTCGATCCATCTAGGATAAAGGTTTCCGCGAAGGTACAGTCGTTCTACAAAGACTTAGTCGTATAGTTGGTCGAACGAAAGAGTCAATGACCAGTCCATGTTGTTTAGATTGACCAATCTTCCGTACTCATCTATTAAACGGAACGTAAGCCGGGTTATGTCAACCGGACCGAAATACTGCCTCGTTCTGTTCATGGCGTTGTCGAGACCAGCTCCGCTGGCGATCTGATAAGCCCCATTCGCATTAACCTCGGCGGCATAGTTTAAACGCGCTATAATATTCTGATCCACAGTTGATTCTGCAAATGTCACAGTGAAGCTATTACTGGACGCCCGGTTGCCGTCGTCTATAGATATATATACATACCTAGGAGGGGTCACTTGCGTGATTCCCTCTGACATTACCGATGCACTTGTAAAATATTTCTTCTGAGCTTCAATATTGAGACTAGGACCTCCAAAAGACCTATATGTCCCCAGCCTGTAACCAAGCTTCCAACCTAATCGCATCATTATATTTTCTGTCAAGTTACGATGCCCCTCTGAATCTACGGTAAATATCAGCTGGAACCCGTTTATGAAAAAAGTCCAGATATTATCGTTTGGTTGGTTCGTTATTGCAGCGTTAGGTACTGTATCACCATTATCCTGTTCGAGTGATGGGATATAGGCCTTGTTGTCTTTCACAGTGTCTGTCGTTATCGGTGACTGAATCCATGACCAATTATTGTTTCCTTGTATCTGACTTTTGTTGGTGCTACCTTCATCGGTTCCGTCTCCTGAGTATCCTCCAGCGCCGAACTGGGGGAAAGTGAAAATCCCTTTTCCTGAAGTTTGATCATTGACAAAACAGATGTCTTTTCCGGCATTTAATGGAGCAACGACGTTTTGTGTTCTGTAAAACAGACCTGATGATACATCTAGAAGTCCTGGCATGGATAGGGATATGGCGTTGTTGAGAATCGTTTCTAGAGGCGATGCATCACTTGCACTCTGCCACGATAGTTCATATAGCCCATCCGGAAGGGTCACGAGCCATGCCGGTACAGCATTCTCTACTTGCGAAACAAATGTCGATTGGCCACCCATCACCAGCTCAGCTGTGGGCGTACCTAGACTAGGATTACCAATTTGAGAATTAGCTGCTTGTAGATATACTGGAGGGCCGACTGTAATACCACTCGAGTCATACGTCCAGTCCACCGTAACACCGGCACCATTATAGGTAGTGTAAGTGCCAGTCTGGTACTCTGTTTGTGACGCAAAATTAGCGAAAGTTGCTGGAAACTGCGAGCATAAAGGTTCGTTAGAGGCATTCATATATCCTAGATCAGTATTGGTTAACATAGTAATTAAAAATGTCGAGTCTCCTCGTTCAAGATCTACTGCGTATGCAGTCATAGGGATGTCTGTTGCGGCAACTGTCATGCTTTTTATCTTTTTGATAGGTTCTGGGAGATCTAGCGTGAATGAAGATGACGTTGTACCATAGTAGTTCTTTCTAAATCTGCTGTCTATATTCACGCCTCGAGTTAGTGATCTTATTCCGAACGGGTTTATATATCCAGGGTTGCCGTCATTGTCCATGGCAATAAGCGAAGATGTTTTGCCTTGAACTTGTCTTTGTTCCTCTATAACAGCATGGCTACCTGTACCGCTGTACATCGTGTTGTACTTCTGTGCCCAAGTCCCCGCATTAGGGTCCTGGTAGTTTGCGCTGCCATAGTCCGCCAACTTCATTTCGCAGTTGCTTATGAACTCCTCTATAGAGGCCTTGCGGATGGGAGATAAAACTGTTTTTTCGACCTGCTTGACCAATTTCTTCCCTGCGTTTGCGACATCTTCCGGACTATAACCTGGTGTAAGGGAGAATAGCTTCATCACTTCCTGAGGCGTATACTGACTAGCATCAAGATTGAGGTTTTCCATAATATACTAAGGACGGATGTTTTTTTAAGCATTTAAACACTACTCATCTTGTTATGGTAACAGATGGAAACAGCTATTGCTATAGAGGAGTTACAAGAATGCGAAATAGTTGCATTATTTACACAAACAGGTTTGGTATCATTGTTCAAATCTATGCGAGACGCGGCAACTCAGCTAAGAATATCCCATAGTACAATATCGAAAAAACTAAAGGGCACACATATAACTTGTGTTAAATCAGATGGTTATGACGTTGTGATCAGACGATTGTACAACAATCAAATGGTCGATGCTTAGCAGATTGGGTTTTATCTTCAAGGACGATCGGATTGGAAGATCTGATACCATGCATGATACCCTTATCGACTTTATCTGCAAAGAGCTTACTACACATTGTCGGGATCACTTGTTCCACCCCTTCTCCATTAAGGCTACTGATACTGACAAACGGCATGTTGTTGTCATTTGCATATTGCTCACCCTTTACTCTATCTATCACTCTTCGCTTGTCATTCTTACACTCTACAACGACGGCGGTTAAACCAACAGGGCAATCCTCCTGAAGAGTACGTTTCCACATGTCCAGATCGTCGAATGAGCACGCATCGGAACAGTCGTACATCAGCAAGGCACCCGCTGCACCTTTGAGATACGATCTAGTTATAGACATGAACTGTTCTTGACCCGCCGTGTCCCAGACGTGACATTTAATGCGCTTGCCATCTCCAGAGTCATCGAAAATCACACGGAGGTCGACACCAATGGTGGGTGCATACTTGGAAGAAAAATTGCCTTCAGACAACTTATGAATGAAACACGATTTTCCGACTCCATGGTTTCCCACAGCAACAAGTTTGAATAGGTAGTCATAGTTCATTACCATCTATTCAGAAATAATCTTTATTATGCTTAGCACTTACGTTTTTACGAGTCTCGGTGTTTCTCTACTATAGCGTCGCAGTGACAGCACCATGTTCTATGCTCAAACCCTGGGCATATGCAGGATACTTCGTCAGTTTCTTCGTCGAAGCGCGTAACGTATGTTACACCAGGTCTGCTTTTAGACGGACTAGTCATGACATGAAGTGTAGTTTTATCTGGAAGGACTGAAAGGTGAGACTCTTCTACGTCTGCTCCATCTGTCGTGATATTTCTTGCTTCTTTTGCATCTTTCATGTATATGTCCCCGAAATCATCTGCTTCAGAATCATCGTCATCGTCGTCGTCGTCGTCATCGTCATCAACCGACAAATCTTCGAGCCCCATCAATAACCTCATTATCTCCACGTTTCCTTTCTGTGACGCTACATGTAGGGGTGTATAACCATCCAGGGTTGCCAGATTCCTGTCTGCTCCCTGGTCCAGGAGCAGTTTTACCGCTTCCAAGTTTCCCGAGTAGCATGCGAATGTAAGAGGCGTGCATCCGGTCTTATCTGTAGTATGTTGGTTGAGATTCATGGTTTGCTTGAATTGGTGTATTTAAACCGAAACATTTCAATTTTCTGGGTTTACTTTTTCCCTTTACCGCAAGCTCCACATGGCTTGGCTCGTGCTAGATGGTCGAGACCCATAAAGGCACTCCCAGTGGCCTGCACAGGAGCAGCGTGGACCGGCTGTACTGAGTATATGTGTCTTGCTGGTTGTTGGGCAGTTCTTGTTGAAGTGAATACCATGGACATAGATGACGGCATAATACATAACGCAGATATTTTAATTCGGAAGACAGTCACATCCTGCAACCAAACCCAGAGACTGTGTCTTATTTCCTTGCACTGGAGGTGTTACCGCAGCTGTTGTTCTTACGATCTTACCCTTCTTCCTATTTAGGTACCTAGCATAGCTGTCGTGCTTAACGTCTACGCCCTTGCCAGGTGCAGATGTCTGGCCTGGGATGGCTCTAGTTCTTCGCCGCGGTATGTTGGCACTAGCTGGTACTATCCCAGCTACAGCACGATCACTTGCCTGGTTCCAATTTACATAGTTATTCGCTGCTATGGGCATGTTTTTGGAGCCTCCAACAACGTTAAGTGCAGCCAGATTCATCGTAAATAATGAAGACGGGACCCTTGCGGCGTTCCAGATCCTTCTCTGATTGGCCTTTGCTATTCCCTTCTTAACGGCTGCTACCTCTTCAGCCGTCGTAGAAGCAGTGAACCACCCACATGTTTGGCACTGTGCTGGCAATGGTTGAATATTAACTCCTGAGCAATCACAAGTTCCTGCTAGATAAGACATCTGTATAGTATTAACATACATTTTTATCACGCAAAATTGAAAGTCTACGACTTTGTTATCAGCATCCACCCTGTCAATTATGTCCAATTATCATTGCAAAACTTGTGGACGGAAATACGTGAGAAAGGTTTATCTGGACAGACATGAGGCAGGTTGTAGTCTCATGAGAAAAACCAAAGAGGAGAGACACGCCGAGATAGAGAAAAACAGCGACACTCCTAGCATGCCAAAGATGTACGACATGCTTCTCGCTTTAGCGAAGCGTAACCAAGAGCTAGAAGCAAAGGTAGATGAACTCTCTAAGTGGGCCGCTCTTAAGAAGAAAAGACTCCATATCGTCGAATGGCTTAACGAGCATTACGCCTCGGTTATCACGTTTGACCGGCATATGTCTGCGTGCGACGTGACCCCCAGTGACTACGACAGTGTCACCAAGTTCGATTATGTAGAGGGTGTCTCCGCTATATTACGCAGATGGTTCCCAGTCGATGAAGAGTCCTCGCTACCTATCAAGTCTTTTGACCAGAAAGACAGTACATTCTTTATCAAGACGGATGAAGGGTGGCGTAGTCTAGAAACCAGAGAACTATCGGGAATTATAAGCGACATCGGAAGAAGAGTCATGAATCACTTTGTGTCGTGGCAGGAGTCGAATAAGCATCGTATTACGACAGATGAGTACGCGTCTGAATATACAACGAAGCTACAGAAATCCCTTGGCACCAATTTCACACAGGAACAAGTTATATCCAGATTGAGACGGTCGTTATATAGGTACCTTAAAATGAACTTGAAGAGTGTGTATCAGTACGAGTTTACGTTTTGATTTAAACACAACAATGTAACTAGCTATTATGTTATTCGGTAGTCCATTTGCATGGGATATGTTTCAAGGATCGCTGCTATCCAACCTGTTCACTAACTCTCCAGTATTGCTTCCAGCTTGTTTCATACTAATGAAGATTTGGACGTTCTACACAGAATCCGATGCCGACTTCAGAAACTTTTTTCTTTCGAACGTAACCAACAAATCTGTTCCATCTGCGAAGATGGTCCTAACTGGTACGGTAACCCGGCGAGTCGGCTACTGGGACACAGTTAGGGCGTCATGCATCCCGAACGCGATGCTAGCTCTCTACGATATGGCTATTCATGACTGCCCCAATGACATCACACATATGGTTGAAGCATCCGATTCTAATAGCGCCCCTAACAATACCGATAACGTCGATGGACGATATCTTCTTGGCGACAACTCAGCGTTCCGCATACACAAGGATATTTTAATGTATACAACGCTGTCACATCATGTTTCTGATGGCAAAGACGGTAACGACACACGCACCGAGGACTACAAGGCAGTTATTTACTCGTATACCAAAACCTCTTGTGATCTGGCAAGTTTTATCGAAGATACAACCAACGCATGGCTCAAGCGGAGAGCTGATAGCAGGATGGACAAACTGTTTGTCTACAGACTCCGCTCTTTCGATGAAGATGATAGCCCTGTATGGACCGAGACAGAGTTCAAGTCTACGCGAAGATTTGATAACTACTATTTCAAGGACAAGAGTAAAACGATCGCATCAATTGACGATTTCCTCAACGGTGAAGAGGTTTACCATCGTGATGGAGATCCATACACTCTCGGTATTGGATTGAGTGGACCACCTGGTACAGGTAAAACGTCGTTTGTCAAGGCACTCACGAACTATACAAGACGTCACATAGTTGAGATCCCTTTGGAGAAGATCAGCAACGAAGAGCAGTTGATGAGTGCTTTCTTTTGTAAGAGATTCTCAAAACATTCAAATATCGACATCGGATTCGAGAACAAGATTATAGTGTTCGAAGATCTTGACTGTCAACTTGCATTAGATGAGCGACCCGATACTGAGGCCCACTTAGAGGCTATCCTCAGATCGGTTGGCAGTATTGATCGTGAAACGAAGAGCAAAGTTGTATCCACCGTTTCCACGAAACCAAAGGTTTCTCTTAGTGCTATGCTGAACTTACTTGATGGTATAAGAGAGAATAGTGGACGCATTACCATCGTAACAAGTAATCGTTATGACTCTCTTGACGAAGCTCTTACCAGGCCAGGTAGAATAGACCTTCGTATAGACATGGATGAGGCCGACAGCCACATCATAGCTGATATGTACGAACACAGGAAACGCTGCAAACTAACGGATGCCGAGAGATTCAAGCTTAAGCTTTTGAAGAAATCGCATGCTTGTGTTGTTTCGGCCATGAGAGCGACTTCTTCGTTCGATGACTTCGTTGAAGCTCTTAGTTAAAATCTTTTGATGATTTGTTTACATCATAAGATTATGTTATTGTTATGTCATTATGCGACTGGAAATGAAGGTTGCATGGCGATTCCACAGATTCCCGGGTCGTTACTGCTGTCAGACTTGAGGATCTTGACATAGCCCTTATCTCCCCATGAAGTACCCCAACTGTTTTTAACCAACCAGTAGGGAGTACCAGATTCTTCTCCATAACCAACTACTAGTACACCATGATCAAGCTTGGTACCACATTCGTCACTATCGAGTACTCCACTGGAGTAAAACTGGAAGTATCGCTTGTCTGCCTCGATAGCCACGGAGACTGGACAAACAGATACCGCTTCAGCCATGGCGACCTGGTCATTGGGCTCGACATCGTAGCACTTCTTGATGTGATAGTCGGTACCGCATGGTTGGCAGTCTCCCTTTGATGCGGTGTACTTGTACTCGGCATCGAGACACATACCGTTATCAATAGCGTAGTCAAACGCATTATCCATTAAGCCACCGTTGCATGCAAAGTTGCCATATTTGACAGAACAGTCTACAAGTTGCTGCTCAGATAGATCAACAAGATCGCCTGTAGCAATCTCGACTGCACCCTCCATAGCGCCCGCGGCCGAGAAACTCCAGCAGCTTCCACATTGCCCCTGATCCTTCACAGATGTAACTGCGCCCTTGGATCGCCAATCAACTGAGTCGGGTGCAGAAGAACCACCCGAGAACTTCTCGCAACCACGTGTGCGGCGAAGTGTATTATTCTCGCCATAAAAGCAACCATGATTAACCTTGCTAGCGAACTCGTCTGGAGTTAGATCGGCAAAATGATTGATAGCCATCTGCCATCTGCCCTCTTTGTTATGGTTTCGAATCAACTCGAAGTTGTTGGCGAATACGCGGAAGCGTTTCCACATTTCATCGCCGGTATAAGTCCTATTGTGGTCAAACATAAAGTCCTGGAATCTATTCCAATGTTCGCTTCCGGTGGTGGAAGCAAGAGCACTAGCGGCAGAAAGCGCGAGAACGAGTAGGAGTCCCTTCATATTATACTCCATCCTGCAGTATACTTTTTATGCTGTTTTCAACACAGTCTCTGTAAGCATACAAAATGTACCTACAACAATGCTTTCTCCGCGTTATCCCAATTCAATGTCGCGACTGAGGAAAGATCTCTAAGGACCTTGTCTTTTTGTTTGCGGGTGAGGTTATCGCTAGCTTTAGACGCCATGGAGACATACTTGTTCTGCAGTGTCTCCTTAGATGTCCAGTCTGGGTGTGCTTTAACAAACTCCGTTGGCCATTTCTTGCGGATGCCATGCTCTGCAGACTCAATAACCCGCTCCCCAGTGTCCTGTTCCCATCCATTATCCTTGTCTTTGACATACCATTCGTTTGAACTTGGGTCTGTGCAGTGGAAAGGGCGCTCGGTTATGGGCATAGGTTGAAGGTTCTTTATTACGACATTAGCAATCGCTCCTGGCTTAGAGTCATCAATGTCAGTTAGAGCCATCTTCAGGTCGTTAGCGAAATCTTGTATAGAGAGAGCCGAGGCACAATTGTCCGAGAGAAACAGATTTATGTTGAAGACCTTATCCTGGTACGTATGGTTATTTATTGTGTTATTGGTGGTTCCGGCAAGTGCTGCACCACTGCTGTCCATGAGAAGCTTGATTAGTTCAGAATTATGTTTGATGAGCGTGGACATATGTGTGTCATCAGCGACATTTTCTGACTTTTGACATCTTTTGCTATGTCGTTCGAAACTCTGACGATGTTTGTAGTGCTTGCCGCAATGACAACTATATCCTTCGCTGTGGTCTTCTAGCGTGCTCGTTTCTGCTCGTTTTTTGCAGCATTTTGCAGCATTATGTTTCTTCGTCTTAAGATGTCTTTGCCAATTTGCAAAACGTGACGTTGTATAGTCACACTTTTCACAACGGAAATTATCCTGCTCCTTTTTACTCGTTTTTTGCAGCATTTTGCAGCCTTAATATGCTGCAAGAAAAAGGAGCACAGATCTTTACGCAGTACTTTTTTTTCAGTCCTACATAGACTCCTTACATGATTTTGAAGAGGATTGACCTCTTTTACTTACAAGCGTCATGATAAACAGCATTTTTTTTCGCATTCTCATCCTTGATTTATAATACCCTTCTCAGACACTCAAAAAACCTCTACTCAAATTGAGAATGAAAACTTGGTTAAAAAGTACTGTTTACTTAGACGCCCCTACATAGACATCTATAGATATGGTACTTACTGTACTACATCTATCTAACCATATAAACTTCTCATCTCTGCATACGACCTAATTGTACCGTCCGGCCGTGTCATCATATGTTTCACTGCTTCCTTCTTACCTTGATCTGTCATAACATTCATTGCCTCCCTATTCTTTTCATCCATTAAGGGCTTTAACGTTTCAACCGCGCGCACTTGATCTACACTTAGCTTGTTATTATGCCTGCTTACAGGAACGACTTCCTTATCTTGGGTTTCCATTCCATTGATACAAGCGTTCGCCCTATACCCTTTGCTAGAAAATTGACCTAGGTAAATCAATTCGGACAATGAGCAACCTTAAAAGCTTTCAACTATGTCGAATCAAGACTGTCCAATCTGCCTGGAGACCATGACCACCCATGTAGGACTCCCAACATGCGATCACATGGTGTGTCGCAATTGCTGGCCAGAACTGCGCGATACACAATCAGCATGCCCTTTATGTAGAAAACCTTTCTCCACTCATCCAACATTTACAATAAACACAAACTACCATCGCGCTCGTCCTTCCGATGATGCGAAGGATGTCGTCATAATTCTCTTTGGTATATTAGCAATCATAGCATTGTCTAGCCTGATGTTTGTCAATGAAACATGTATGTGCCATTCTGGATTCCGACGTGGAGAGACGGTTATGGAGAAAAAACATTGGATGGGTGGTAGCACACTCATCACACGCCCGGATGCCTGCACCTATTGGTGCTAGTGCGTCATAGCCTCCCTTTGTGTGTGCTCTTCGCTACTCCGGTGCGTTTCTTCTCTCTCTCTGTCTGAATATTTCTTACACCGCATACAACTCTCATCTAACATGTAGATGCATCTATCACACATTATAACAAGACACACCAATGTTGAAACATATCCAATCTTCTGTCCCATGTGAAGACTAGAATTGACGCATAACGCTCTATAAATGCACAACAGTAGGAAGAATGCGATAAGCTGCATTCCTATCACCGGACCATTACATATACAACGAATTATATGTGATGTTCGAAATGGTATTAGTCTCATCGTCATTCAGTCTTGTGGTTAGGGTCACATGAAGCAAGACTGCAACGATTCAATTTTCGCGGGTATCCGATAGAAAAGGGGTTAACCTTTCTTTTTGTGGGGTTATTCTCTATGCTACCTACGATATGTTGTATTTTTCCTTGAAGTTTTCGGGGGTCATTAGTGGTACACCAAGCTTCCTGGCCTGGTCCGCCTTGCCAGTATCTTCATTGACATCTTTGACCAGTACCACGAACGTGTTTTTCGAAACGGAGCCGCTATTGCTAGCTCCCATTGCCTCGATAGCTTTGACCAGATCCTTATCTCTGAAACCAGTCATTACGATCTTTTTGCCAAACAGCTCGTGTTCCTTGTCTTTGATGGAAGCAGATTGTTGACTGTACACTAATTTGCTCTCTACTCCTGCGTCATATGCCCACGCTACGAACTCCGGTATTTTGTCGACGAACACACTTGCGCTCTTCTTAGCCATACCGCTCACTGCCCTAGCTCTGGTTTCCTTCTGAGCTGGTGTGTCATCGCTTACAAGGATATCTGGGTTTTCTTCCATGACAGCGGCCAGCTTCTTGGTTCCGAACCCTCTACCAAAGATATTGGTCGCATGCATTAGTTCTGGGAGGGTCGCAGCGACGATCTTGTCCTTTATGCCATCATGTAGTTTCTCGGCGGTAGTGGGTCCTAGCCCGTCGACCTCGACGAAATCTCCTTTAGACATCCTGATCACCGATGGGATGGTCTTGTATCCGGCCTCAACCAACTTCGAGACTGTTCCTGGACCCATACCATCTACCGAGATGCCCTTGAAGAATCCGAGAAGCACTTTCTCGGCGACTGTATCGTCTCCACTCTTGTCCTCGAGCTCTATGTCTACTTCAGTCTCATTCCATTTGTACGGTACATTAGGCATCATAGGCTTACTAGCTGGCTCAAGTACAGACACAATGTGTGGGATAACGTCGCCGGATCTGATGAGCTTGATTATAGCTCCAACGCCGATCTTGTTATCGACAATGAACTTAGCGTTGAATCCTGTAGCATACTCTATCTTTGCCCCACCCAATACGACCGGGTCTACTTGTACCCTCGGTTTCAGATAACCATCTTTGCTGGCGGTCCAGAGCACATCCACAACTTTGACTTCTGCAATCTGATCGCTTAGGACCATCTTGAATGCGAAGGCATGGTCTGGGTTACCCCTCGTGCGTGGGTACATTTTGTCGTTGGTACAGATCACTCCGTCGATCTCGTACTTATAATCCTGTCTCCATGCAACAAGTAGTTCCGACAGTAGCTCATTGCTTAGTTTGCTCTCTTTCAAGAACATGACCACCTCAATTGGCATCTCTGTGAGCGCCATCATCTGCTCAGAGGGTTTCATCTCAGGCTTGATCAGTTCATACGCAACGAAGTCAAGGTCGCGCATCTTCCCGGTATCGGCTTTCTTTTGGTTAACAACACCGGCCACGAAGTTTCTCGGGTTAGAGAACTCACTGGAGTATTTCTCATCGAACTTCTGTTTCGAGATAATGAACTCGCCTCGAATAACTAGTCCTGTAGCTGACGGTAGGCGGAGGAAAGGTATCATGTGGCTGACATCCTGGCCGACTGTCCCATTCCCTCTTGTGTAGAGCTTCGGTTCTTTACCTTCTGTACTGTAGAGGCCGCTTACACCATCGAGTTTGCATGACAAGACATATGGTCCTTGGTATTTCTCCGTCCATTTGGGGAGAACACCCGTATCTGGTTTTATTTTATCCATGCTCCACATTTCATAAGGGAGTTTAACCTTGCTTTTTGAGGCCTCGACAGCCGCAAGGACGTGTCCCTCCTTAGCAATAGCGTTCTTTGGAAACCTTTCCTGGGTGTATTCGCGGACAACGTCGTACTCACCGTCGGTCATTAAAGGAGTTTTGTTGTCATAGTATGCGTCGTTGGCGGCCTTGATCATTGTTTCTAGTTGTTTTTCTGTGAGTTTGACTAATGCAGACTTACCTTCCGCCTTGAAGGTTGTGATGAGTTCGTCTGCACTTTCCTTGCTCTTTTTAAGAGTTTTGTTTTTGGTCGTTTTAGCTTTCTTCTGTTTGTTTTTGTCCGAGCTAGGCTTCTCAGGCGAAGCTTCCTTCTGAGGTGAGGGATCCTTCTTGGCAAACACTTCCGCTTTGCCAACATCCTGCATGTCCATCATGACGATCTCGTCGACAACAGGGGAGTCTTTCTTGATAACGACGGATCTTCCGTCGATACGTTGGGCTGGGGTCTTGAACTCCATGCCGAGAAAGTCGAATATTGCTTTTTCGTCTGGGAAGTCGCCCTGGACTGCTTCTCCCTTTTTACCATCCACCATTTTATGCATGCCATGTTCATTGAGCGTATACCCAATGTCAAGTGCTCGCTGCCGTTGCATGGTGTTAAATGACTTGCTCCCAGTGAAGTATAGAATCGCGAACGCGTACTCTTTTGGACTAGTGTACATCAGGTCCACTCTGCGTGCAGGTTTGCCTGGCAGTCTGGCAATCGTGAGGCTCTTTGTTTTCCCTCTACTCAACACGTGTGTTACAACGTTGTCCTTTATCAAAGCATCAAGGAAGTCAGTGAATGCTTTATGGTTATTGTTGGTGTTTGTGATGATTATGTCGATATCGCCAGAAGATACTGCACCTCTCCTGAATGACCCAACAATTTCGAATAGAGAGCCCTCTGGAGTGCTGTCTTTGAAGATCTTGTCAAGGACGGTCTTGTATGTCTCGATTTCATCCCTCGGTATTCTCTTTTCGATATCATCAAAGAACTCAACACCCAGTTTCTGAGCCGCGGTGAGCTTATCCATATTTGCCTGAAGCTTTGCTATGGTGTCAATACCCTGGGCTGCAAACTCTTTTGCCTTTTTGGGTCCGATACCATAGACTCTAGTGAGTATGTTCACTGGGTCGTCTTTGTATTTTTCGATTGCGTTTAACTTACCTGTCTTCGTGTATTCTTCGAGCTTGGCCATAATGGTCTTACCCACCCCCTTTTGTCCTTCGAGCTGTTTTGGGTCGGTTATGTCATTTGGGTACATCATGATAGACTCTGCAGCGGTACGGTACGCTTTGGCTCTGAATGGCTCACCTTGCCTCATCATGATGTCCTCGAGCTGTGAAAGAACACTAACGTATTCTTCATTGAATGTCTTCATTGCATTTGTCTCGACCTTAGGCTTTAAACTCTGAACGATTTTCAACTTGCGCGATTTATTCTTAACTGATTTACTCATTTTCAACTTGAAAGTATTTGTATTTGCGTCTACTGCTTTATGGTCAGTTTTGTTCAATTTTCTAGAACCACTGGACGATCTCTTAAGTTTTGGAATGCTGTCCAGGGACTTGGATGACGATGACTTCGATTTTCTGGACCCCTTATATGATCTCTCTTGCAGTTTCAGCTTCTTGCCTATCTTCCTGCCTTTTTTTACGGTCTTGTTGTTCTTATTAGCACCAGAGTCGGGCATGTTTATAGTATAAGGGGACATAAACGTGGTCTTAAAATGTTCTAGTATAATAAGATGGATAATGTCGAAATAGATGGTGCTGTGGCATATAGCGTTTCAGCCGATGGTGTTCAAATGGATTCTGGATTTTATCAAGGCAACTACGACGGCGATACATTGAACATTGTTGGTACTGACCAAACAGGTATAGTTTTCGCTTCACTCTCAAATGAAGACATCATGGACATTCTAGCTAAACCTGCATCACGTGCCGGTATCGAAGAGAGAATTATGGATGACTATGGACCTGCAGAGATGAGACTAACAGAGATCGGAAGTGACAAACTATTAAGCAGGAAGGATTCCGAAAGCAAAAATGGGTCCAAGCGTAGAAAGAGACGAGCAAAGAGAAGAACGAAGAGGCGATCTCCAAAAACTCCCGGCTCACCAGTTGTAACTAGAACGCCGGTGGAGCATAGAAAAAGCAAATAATAGAATAAGATCGACACTGATTTGATGTATCTTATTCTATCTAACAGCTTGTTTGTACAGCAGATTTGATATTAGCGGTGAACTCTTCAGACTTCGATCTCTCGCGCAGATTCCTGCGGACTTTAAGTGATGTTGGCTTGTCAAGGAGCTTGAGATACTTGGGAGATGCATATAATAGGTCGCATGAGCAGTCGTCGCGGTAGACGCAATCGACATATGCCATTTTGCACTTTCGCACATCTTTGACAAACGCAATCACGTTATCTCCATCATTCTCGTCGAACATCACTACATGTATGCTCTCACTACGGGAGATTCTTCCGCCTACACCTTCTGCCTCGTAAGTTGAATAAAAGCAAGAACAATTGAACCGGTCTGCAAGACATGATAATTCGTCATGTCTCTTTGTGATGCCGGTCAGTTTGCGAATATCGAACGATAACTCTACTGCGTACCCCATTATACAATGTCTAAAGAGAAAAAATAGTAACGCATTTCCCCTCTAGACATGTAGAGAAGAAAATATCGCGATTTCTCGCCTACAAGATAATATAATTGGTATTATATATCGATGTCTTGGAGGCGAAATCAATGGGACCGACAACCTACTCTAAGTGGAAAGCATAACTTCTCAAACACTAAGGCGTCTTTCGCTGTCGGCGAAGTCGCGCAAGTGCTCAGCACCATGGATGCAAGCATTGGAACAATCACCGGTATACTCCCTCAAAGCGCCGTTCCTTCATTGGACCAGGGCGCAGAAGGGTTTACCGACGAACTACTGCAGATTAGAGCTCACTCTATCTCTCTTCGACAGAAGTCTGATGACCCAGATACATCATTTGATGTAGAGATAACACCCAATGGAGGTAGACTAAGAAACTTCGTTACCGAGAATAACACAGATCCTACACGGCCTGTACAGAACACTGCTCTATTCGGAAACGACATGTCCAATAGTCGCGCAATACTGTCAACATGCCCTCCTGACGCTTCTTCCGTGTCGTTCATAAACTCAGTTCTTGTAGATGTATGTGGAAACACGGTCGTGGGAGATGAGCTTAGTCGAACATACTACTCATCTAACGGCACCACGGCGCTTGGTAACTATAAGTTCAACGTCAGAGGGGCAAGCTATTTCTCTAACACAGACAACTGGTCGACAAACACTACATCAGACCCTTCCAGTGCCAACGCATCACAACCATACGCTATTTACTGCGATGGCAACTTAAGAGTCAATGGTACTCTTGCTGCTAACACCATATTGGAGAACCAGACAATTCAGACTACTAGTAATATTGAGTTGGGAGGGTCTGCATGGGTAATAGGAAGCACATACGATTCGAATTATCAGTGCGGTGTGACTCCTGCAAACGATACATCAAATGCAATTAACAATTCGTTTGACGCTAACGAACTTTACTGTGACAATAGTGGTGGTTCAGGCCAACTCTGGGTTCTCAATAACTCTTACTTCTTATCAAATGTAGATGTCTGTGGAAATCTAGTCGCAGGAGTCGGAATATCGTCGGAGAGCAATATCGGATATACTGACAGTAGACTTTTAGTACAACAAGAGCTCACTGATACGACTGATGCATCCGCTGCTCTTCTTATCCAAACGGCTCAATCAAAGAAAGCTGCCTTCGGCATACAATCAATGACGGATAATAGTGCATGGTACATGGGTTCAGACCCTAGTTATGGTTGGATTTCAACATCAAAAGACATTACTGATCAATCCAACGCGGCGATTTTAGTATGGAAAAACAACGATTCTGATGGTTCGAAAAACTGTGTAGGAGTTAACCCTGGTTCTGCCTCTGTTAACAAGCCTCTTGTGGTCGGATCAAATGCAAATGGTGAGTCGGCTAGTTTTGGTGGCATTCTTGAGATCGTAGATGGTAGCGGATCAACGTGGCAGTCCAATACATACGGTCAACCAGCCATCACGGTGATTAATCCATCTGCGGATGCATCATCTAACGTAAGCAGCACAATAGGGTTCCAGGAGGCACAGACAGACAATTCTTTCAACGGAGCCATATCACATGTCAAGCATGATGCTAGTGGAAACAAACAAAGCATTGTTTTGTCTAGTAGTGGTAGTGCCGGAAACAACTACAAAGACATCGCTTTCTTTATGAATAAGGATGGTTCTAACTGCATGAGTCTTGCAGGTGACCCGTCAAGCTCATACTATAACGCTTGGTTCCCCCAAGGAATCATTGGACAAGGAGACCAGCCATCTACTACAGACACTGACAGTCTTTCAGCGCGTCGTATTATGACTTTAACTAACAACCTACCCGATGGAAGCGGTGTAGCGGTCTTCGTGGGTGGTAAGGATGACGTGGCTCAGAAAAGTGCAGAGGTGTGGTATGGAACGACACAAGAGCCCTCTTCACTGCAATACTGTCCTTCGGCCAGACTCAACCTATTCGGAAACTCAAACAATGTCTCGGTCTTCGGTGACCTAGCTAAAAACAGCGTGGGTGTCGGATTTCGGACATCACCAGATCAGGCAGGTGCAACTAGTATATTCCAACATCCAGGGTCGCTTGTCGCTAATGCAGTCGATGCATGTGGCAATGTACCCGCATTGAGGGCTATCCGAAACGGGGCAACATTAGATGATGCCAGTTATGGGGAGTTGTTCACTATGGAACAGCTAGGACCTGATAGCAATGGTGGGAATAGAAAGATCGGATGGATGAACAATGTATCATTATCTGATAATAACGGTACCACAACTTCATACCAAATTGCCTCGACCGATACTGTACCACTAGTAGACATCACCACCAACAATAGTAGTTCCCCTGTGTTCACCGTGAACCAATCCGTCGGTGTCTCAAATGGTGTAGGTTCGATGAGCCAACCCATCTCAGGTGGATTCTATAACCAATGGTTAGGGAGATTCGTAGACACAAGCCTAAATCCAGCTGGATTAGTCGTCGATGCTAGCGGTCGCGTTGCACTAGGAGTTACTAGTCAATGGAGTGAATCGTCAACAGTAATTGATACCTCACTGTGTGGAATAAACAGTGTGAGTCTTAGCGACTACAGTGGCTATAACGTGGTCGTAGGATCAGGGACGGCAACCGGAAACCCAACATCTGTGTCAAACCAGAATGCATACCCAACACAGGACAACGGCCAAGTACGTCCTTTAATGGCGGTAGGTGGTTATCATACAGGGCGTTATGCATTGGTAAGTGATCCTTCCTACACGGTGGCAGACATATCATTTGTTAGTAATTCAATCACTAATCATTACAACGAATACCAGGTATGGGTTCAAGACGTGAGCAACGCGAATGTACAAACTGGAATTAATGTGCTTGATACATCGGGTGCTATACTTACAGTAGATACTTCAGATGGCTACACTAAGCCTCCTACAAACGGTACCATACCATTGCAAGTGTACGGAGGTTCTCAAAGCGGTATGGTGTTAGGGTCCTACTACAGCCAATCTGGGGCATCTATAACGTATGATGCTACTAACAAAACCATTAGCACTGGCATACTTGCCAATGACGCTAGTGGTATTCCAGTCGCGACAAATCCCATGGTACTTGACTCGGCTGGAATGGTTACATTAGCAGGAGGGTTATCTGCATCTGGTTCAATCAACACAACTGGAGGGATCCAATCGACCACCACTGTGTCCGGCGACAAGATGTACGTTACTGGCGATATAAGCGCCAATGAGCCATATCAGGTTGTAAACGTCAACTATCTACGGGCTTACGTAGACGAAACCATTGATTCAAATCCCGCAACAACTAACTATTGGGTTGTGGCGTCGAACTATGTTCAACTTGCAGATTCAGTTGATACATCTAACGTATCAATCCAGGGTACAATGAGTGCGCATACATTCTCCGCGACGTCTGACTTAAGAGCGAAAACAGAAGTCAAAGATATTGAGTCAGCTACTGAGACTGTTGGACAATTGAGAGGCGTTTCATATAAGATGAAAGATGACATTTCTGAGAGACTGAGATATGGGCTCATCGCGCAGGAGGTGGAAGAGGTTCTACCATCTCTTGTGCATGAGGTGGAAGAGGGACACAAAAGTGTGAATTATATCGATATGATCGGTATTCTTGTTGAGTCAGTGAAGGAGCTCTCTGCTCGTGTTAAGGAACTCGAAAGCAAACCAAATTAAAGGTCCATTGGTAGTAACAATACACTGACAATGGACGTACAGTTTTATTCTATCGACTTCAACATCGACGCGTTGGCAACTGAGACTAAAGAATTAAAAGAATCGTTAAACAGAGATGACTCATATGGAACAAGGAAGTGGATTGAAGACGACTCTGCGATAGGTAAATATGTGGCTGGTCTTAGATCTAAACTGGGGTTGAACGATGCCGAGTGCGAAATATGGCCACTGGGCGCACTCAAAGGGTATAATTTCCATTTCGACTGCGACGAGAGAAAGCGCATCGATGGTTGTATAGTCCATCCATTACTCAGTACGGTTACATATCTCTCTGATTCTCCAAGATCTCCAACAGTTATCACTGATGTTGACACTGAACAGTTAAAATATAAAGAGTTCGACGAAGGGAATAAACTCTGCATATCCCCATTCAGAAAAGGTACAATCGTTGCTTTCTGTCCAAAATATTATCATTCCGGGTATCGTGAAGAAGATACAGAGAGACTTCTACTTGCAGTTAATTTCTGGAGGAAATGTCCGGATTCGGTGCCTGTTATGGCGATACGAACGAATGCCAGTAGTTACTCTGATCCGGTTTTCATGGAATCAGACAACCCATCTGTAGAGTACAATAAATGCGTTTCATTCAATAATCTATCAAAGATATTCTGTCATGAAGGTTCGAGCGAGATCGAGTCACTATACAGCTGTACTGTCCCGAAAATATTTACTGGAGACAAGAAGCTGATGTGGAAGTCTCAAGAAGAAGATCGATTGAAATGTTCCGGTTCGGCCTTTATAGATAGCTTCGCCGAACTGAGCACAAATAAGATAACACACGCAAATCGATTCTTACAGAGATCAGTAACTCGAGATTTTGTCTCGGAGAGCCAATGCGACATTATAGTTCGTTCCGCAGAAGAGTATGGAATTAAACATGGCTGGACAAAGATGCGACATCAGAATTATCCCACAACAGATATTCCGCTGCAATGTTTACCACGTGAAATACAATCGATTGTTTTATCTCGGGGTGTTGACATCCTACAGCCGTTTATGGAGCTTTATCAACTTCCAGTCGACACTAAGCTAAATGTTCTAGAATCATTTGTTGTCAAATACACACCAAGCGAAGGTGGTCAAACATGTCTCGGTATGCATCATGATCAGACTCCACTCAGCTTCCAGATATCGCTTTCAGCTGAAAACGACTATGAAGGTGGTGGCACAGAATATTGTGACGGCATAGTGCTTAGGCCACCAAAAGGGGCAATCATCCATCAGTCTGGATTTGTTCATCATGCTGGACGGTCTATTACTAAAGGAACTAGGTATGTTCTAGTGGGATTTGTTGAAATGTTTCTAGTTTGACCCGTCGTCATATATGTAGATCACTTGTGCGATACCATTGTTTGCTTCGACCCTACTTTTTCCGTCGATTCTGTCGGCAGTTTTCGTTCCCTTTGCCGGATCCCATCCTCCATTCCCTGCCCAGTAAAGCGGATTATTATTGCTTTTTGATGTTCCCGCGTACTTCGTAGTCAACATAGTTAAATAATCCGAGGGTAGTGCGTTATAACTCGTCTCCGATAAAAAAACTGCACCATCATATTGAGAATTAAACTTCGATGAGGTGCCTCCGTTCGCGTCGCTTAACTGATAAGTAGTATTACTATAACCCCACGATCCTGTATTTCCTGGATTACCGTCATAACCTTTCTTGTTAGTGGATTTGCCACCTTCACCTCCATTTCCTCCGCCTCCTCCGGTTGCCTTGAATAGAGGCGTAGTGTCATACCCAATTTGTGTGGAACCTCCGCTGTTTCCATTATTTCCATCTGATCCCTTACCGTTCCCTTTGTTCGACTTGTTGTCGTTCCCTTTATTGCCGTTTGTCCCTGCACCACCTATAGTAACGTATATGTTGTTATAGTCGTTTCTGTCAAAGTTGGTACCGGGATCGCTCGTTTTGCCATTCACATTGATTCTAGTGCCTATCCATCCCCCTTGTCCACCTATTCCACCTATGCCTCCACGTCCCTCATTGGCGTTGTTCTGTCCGTTGTCCCAATTGGCGATGTTATTATGATTTCCTCCAGGACCACCACAGCCCCCTCCCGCGCCTACGATGTAAACTTCTACAGCGTTAGGGGGAGGGCTCACTCCATCAAATATCGCGTACTTACCTGGCGTTCTATAAGTGTGAAAACTGCGCATCATATTATTGCCTAAATCTTGCGAATTAGCACTAGAATCGCCTGAGAAACCAGGTGAAACGTTGTTTAATAAAAACCCTTCGGTTGGCACGATGTACTCCCCACATACACTCGTGTCAGGGTCGTTTACGCCCGAAAGTGAAATATCTGTTGTTCTGTAGAGTGTATTTGGTTGCTGGCCGAATGTTTCGATTGTATTAGAGGTGCTCGTCGTCGGAGGTGGTGTGGCCGAAAATACCTGACTGATTGGTGTATTGCCCCACATAAATCCGCTGCTCATGATATATATATTATATAGGGAGGATCTTTGCTTTAAAGCGACTGCAAGTCCTTATATAATGTCAGACTTTATAAGAGTATATGATGGTTCTCTGACAAAAGAGTTATGTGTTGAAATAATCGATAAGTTCGCGGACGATGATCACAAGTATGGTGGTGTTACTGCAGGGGGACATGAGAAATCTATAAAAGACTCTACTGACTTACAAGTGCGTAATGACGAGACGTGGTCGAGAATACGGCGGTGTCTAATGAGGGAGCTCGAGTTCCGTATACCAGAATATATAAGTTCTGTATCCGCTACATGTTGGAGTGAAGATCATACTCTATTGAAAGGAAAACTTTGCTTTGATACATTACAGATTCAAAAATACAGAAAAGGGGAGGGCAAGTATGTTTGTCATACGGATCAGTCATGTAGGACCGAGAATGGTACGAATCAGATGAGAGCGATCACCTATCTGTGGTATCTTAATAACGTAGAAAAAGGAGGTGAGACTGCAGTTCTTAGTAACATGAAGATACAGCCTTCAGCTGGTAGACTTCTTCTTTTTCCTGCTACGTGGACGTATCCTCACTGTGGGATGATGCCCGAATCTGGTGACAAGTATATTGTTACAGGATGGGTGTACCAAGCTGACACATGATTACCAGTCAAGAACTTTTGCTGCTGTAGGGCAACTATGTTTCAAATAGCAATTTGAACAGTCAGGGGTATATCCACAGACTTGTTGTCCATGATCAACAAATGATCTCGAAAAGTGTCCGACTTGGTTCTCTGGAACTAAGCTTTTGATTTTGTATTCGATGGTCTTATGGTCATCCTTCAGTTCAATGTATCCCCACCTCTTGAGTATTCTCTCTACATGTGTATCTATACCAAACTCAGGTGATTGATGTACCCACGCCATCGTTACGCTAGCTACATGTCTTCCTACACCAGCCATCTTTTGCAGTTCGTCTCTATCATTAGGGATGTTTCCGTTATGGTTTACCATTATCGTTTTGTTTGCTTTCAAGATGTAAGCGATTTTTTTACCGGCATGTCGTAGATCGTTCTTTTCCATCCATGCTTTCCATTCCTTTTGTAAGTCAATATCATTGTTCCACGATTCTAATGCTTCTGGTGTAGGATATTCTTCGAATAACCTATCAGTAACTCTCAACATAGCTGTCTCATGAGTATTACAGACTAACATGGTTGCTAGGAAACACCGCCAATTCCAATTAGTGGTAAACTTTTCTTCTTCAGGAAGTCCAAACCTGAATGCTCTGAACCGGTTGTATCTACCTGTGAGTGCGTCAGCAAGCATAGGAACTGACAGTGAACCGATGATTTCAGGCATCCTTGAATCAAGAGTGATTGCGTTGATATTTGTTAGCATTGTTTGTAGTGTTTCCCTGTCTGATTCAGAATATTCCTTAGAGCCAAAGAATCTCTCTAGACATGCTCCTATTAAATGAGCTGAACCACATTTTTCGTTGAAATGTATCCATTTACAATTGCGATGAGGATAGAATGTAATCACTCCTATTCTCATTTCGCCTTTTTCTATTTTTGATTTGCAATTTATGCACGTGCTCCTTGCTGTTTTCGCTACTTCTAAGCTCCACATCTTGGTTAGCTTCTTTTTTTTGACTAAGTTGTCTTTTTCCAAGACTATGGCCTCTTGCTTTCTCACCGGAAAGCTGTCAACAATTACTAATTTCTTAGACATTATTACTGTTGTTAAAGATATTGGTCGTCCCTTTGGGAAAAAGTATTTCAATTTTCTAGACCTAGGCCTTTCTTTCACCCCACACTTCCCTCACGCCTGAAAATTGAAGATCATTCTCTCCTCAGATGGATTTTAAACCTACAACAGCTAACATGGACACTCTACAGAAGCGTAACCCACATGAACGTGACGAACATATCCTATTCGATGAACCTAGTCACACCTATACGATCGATGGTGATTCCGACTATACATCTGTCACGACATGGAATCACTCTCACTTCAAAGAGTTTGATGCCGATGCCATCATCACAAACATGATGAACGGAAGAAACTGGACAAGAAGTAAGTATCATGGTATGACCAGAGAGGAGATAAAGGCCTCCTGGGACAAAAACAGAGACGAAGCAGCGAGCGCTGGCACAGCTATGCACCTTGATATTGAAAAATATTACAATGGCCTTCCTGTGGACAATGACTCGACTGAGTATAGCTACTTCAAGGAGTTCGAAAGTGATAACCCAGGACTGGTTCCTTACAGGACAGAGTGGACAGTCTGGGACAAAGAGCTCAAACTTGCTGGCTCAATAGATATGGTCTATGAGAACGACGACGGAACGCTCATGATATATGACTGGAAGCGCTCTAAGGGTATCGTTCGCAATAAACAGTTCGAGGAACATTCGCACGTGGATTGTATTTCGCACATTCCCGATACTAACTTCTGGCACTATGCTCTACAATTGAATACGTACAAGCGACTATTGGAGAAGAACTACGGTAAGAAGGTTACTGTTCTGCGTCTTGTATGCCTCCACCCTAACCAAAAGTCATATCAATTAATTGATGTGCCTGATCTTGAAGAAGAATTAGATGACCTATTCAAGCTCCGTGCAACTAACTTAAAAACCAAGTGACTATTCTACGTAATATAATGTATCCGTCTGCAGTTACCGCCATGTATATCGCTCAACCTCTTGACACTTTTTTTACCACATTCGGTATACTAGCTACAGGTGCTTTTCTAGGGTTTATCGTGGTAGCAGTCTTCGTCGGTACTACCGGTAGTGAAGAGGATGAGGTCACCTCTTTCGAACGGAAGTATTACGATGAGTTCACAGAAATGGAGGTCCAAGAACACACTGATGAGTTTCTGAAAGGGCTGTCCAATGTTTATATCAACGAAACGACGCCCAGCAATGGCGAAGTAATCATGTCCTATGACCATGATACCGAGTGCTGGCACTACTGGTGTGACGACAAGAACATCAAGTATCTTACACTCGAAGCCGTTGCACACAAGTATACAATCGATAACAACTGCAAAGCGGTATGTGTGGACTATAAGGGTGAGCTCGACAAAGCGATCGAAAAGGTACGGGAGCAAAAAAGAACCAACGAAGAGCTTGCCGAAGCTGAAGCCAAAGACGAAAGCAAAGAAAGTTTACCTGACGACGATAAGCCGAAGGATGTTTTCGCCAAGTTTAAAAGTTATAACACTGTGAACAAAGACACTGCCTCTGATAAGACGATGTTCTCGTTGGTACCAGATAAATCCAATCGGTACAAGAGGCGCGGACCGGTGAGTGAATGGCCTGGAAACCAAAAAACAGAGAGAGAGGAAAACGTCGGGCTTGAGGAGGAGAAGCCAAAGATGTCTGTCGCTGAGTTTCTACGTAAACGCAAACGATCACGTTCCGAAGAAACACTCGAAGGGGCGACACCCGAGTGAAATAATATGACTGTTTAGTATATCATGCAAAAAGCTGACATACGAAACTCTAAAAAGAGAGGGGGCAAAGTCTCTAATATAACTTCGAAAGACTCCCCCGGAGCTAAAATACTTGACATCGGTGAAAAAACTGCTGCTTTCGCTGCCGATAAGGCCGCTTCACTAGCTATTCCTGTGGTGGAAAAGGCCAGTACTATGCTACTTGGCGACCCGTCCATGCCACAAGGAGACCGCGTTAAGAAGTTAGTTGGCGTCCTTAAAGACGATGCTGCTATGGTGTCTGCTGTTGCGACCGATCCCGATGTTAAGAAACAGCTAGGAGACATATCCAAATCCGCCGGCGAGGCTGTCTCTACCATGATCGAGGTGGCGAAACCAGGACTTGAGGATGTCGAGGATGAGATGGCTGAAACATTAGAGGAGGTAGCAGAGAAAAGTGCCGTTGCTGGTATTAATACCGGGTTGAATGTGACAGAAGCGGTTGTCGCAGAGATACCAGTAGTAGGAGGGCTTCTGGATCTAGGACTCGCTGCTGGAAGGGCATTCACATCCGGTTCTGCTGCCGTTGCACCTTTAATTGAGAAATCAGGCGATATAGCAGCGACGGCCGTGGGGACAGCTACCAAAGCTATGGCTGCAACAGAGAAAAGCCAACAGGAAATGTCATCGGCTGTTGAAGGACTGAATCAAACTATGGAGAAAATCCAAGACAAAGCGCAACAGGCCGCGTCAGGAGGCAAGAAGAAGAAGGGTTCTGTCTCTAGACGCCGCCGCAGAAGCACCGTTAAACAGCAAAAAGCCGCTGCTAAACGCACATTGAAGAGAATAAAGAAGTCTATGCGAAGATTCTTCAGGACAGGCGCCAACACCAAAACCAAAAGACGAGGACGACGAGGAAGAGCCTAGGTGCTATTCTTTACGTCCCGTTCCTTCTTCCAGTTTATAAAGCCTATGCTTCTCTCTATATCGAACGATGACTCCAGATGATCTTGTGCTATGCTCAAAACCATGCGCTCCTGTTCCGACATGCTTGCGATATATGCTTCCTCATCTTTGGTGTACTTCTTGTCCGAGGTAGGCTTCTCCATTTATGATTGAATATGTTTATAATCTTCTAAACAGCTTCAATTTAACCTGTAATAAACGCGATTATCGGAAATGTCATTCTAACCTGTGAGTTGTTGAGCATGTTAGTTATTGAAGTGTCTACTGAATACGTGTTCATAGAACACCAGGTTATTATAGCAGCAAGATCGTCTAAGACTGCATATTCGGTTGTGTTATTCGGGTTCAAGAGAACATAGCCACAAGGTTCGTATCTTTCACACGCTCCAGGCTGCTCGAAAGGAGACAGTTTTTCAAAAGTAACTTTCTTTGTGATAGATGTCAATGCACCTGTAGGCGCTGGGGATACTGCGATGACCTTTGTATAGCACTGCCGCGCCGAATCGTAAAACGGTCTGGATGTAAGAGAAAACGATGCTGGCATATAGTTTAGTTTCGGAAAAAATTGAATCGGTTTTTACCTGTCAACTGATTCCAATACTAACATAATGACGATTTACAGATTTAAATTGACAGACGCGGTGGTGGAGGAAGTAACTGCATTCGCAAAGCTACATAGGTTTGACGATAAAGAAGATTATAAGGAATCATGGAAAAACTGGTGCAACGAAAACGCAGAGATTGTAGATGCCGAAAAGACTAGACTGAGTGACATCGGCTACACCGGAAATGTCGTGTCTAAGATGTATAAAGCCGGGAGATACTACTTCAGGACAAAGAATCTCGACGAAGACAAAGAAGCTAAGAAACGTCGCCATTACATTGGCATGGAACCTGACATCATCGATGCGATGGATACTCACATCCGTGTCGCCTCGAGAAATGAAGACTACACTCCTGCGATGGGCTATGACGAGTTCTGCAAGAACAATATTACGATCTTGCGCGATGAAGTCATACGAATGACCAAGGCGCATCGTGAAGCCAATGCAAAGCTTGTTTCGAATAAGTTCAAAAAAACATACAAAAACAGATACTACCTCTACTCAAAATCTACGCAATAGACCGCACCGAAACATAACAAACAAACTGAAAGTGCCACGCGCACATTTCTTATTTTATATGTGCTCAGTCTGTATATGTCGGAACTAATTAGCGAAGGAGGGTTTGGTTGTGTGTTTCATCCAATGATCGGATGTGACGGCCGATCCACAAAAGACGAGGCTTTCGTTACGAAGATTCAAATGAAAGACTTTAACTCTTCCAACGAAGCGGATGTTGGAGGCTTAGTCGCGGAGCTGCCCAGCTATCGATTATATTTTCTTCCAGCGGTCGAATCCTGTCCTATCAATGTAAGAAGCGTTGACTCTCCTGCATTAAGAGAATGTAATGTAATTACCAATGCTGCAGACACGTCTCAGTTCATTGCTATGAACATTCCTTATATGAATGGCGTTGACTTTGTCCAAGCCCTTCAAACCGGCTCTGCGAAACGAGCTGTTCTTACTATTGCGGAAACCTACCGCTATTTATTGACTGCAATCGCAAAACTACGCGCGGCGGAGGTCGTTCATATGGATTTGAAACTTGGCAACGTAGTGTTCACAAGAGAAACACTATCGCCCCGAGTTATTGACTTCGGTATTTCCATACCAGTCCAACGAATTACTCCGGAAAACATGACAGAATACTTCTACTCATACGAACCGACCTACTACATATGGGCTCCTGAGATTAATGTTATAGCGTACATACTTACAAGGACCAAGGTCGAATTAACCGAGACTGATGTTGAAAGGATTGCAACCGAGATCACTGCTGGTAGTAAGCCGCTTGAACAGATGTCAGATGAAATCAGAGAAAACTATCGAGATGCACTTATATCCCAGTTCAAGCAGTTCGTTGGCGTAGAGAGAAAAAAAGCTATTGATGAGTTGCTAAAGACGTGGACAACATGGGACACGTATTCGCTGAATGCTATGTATCTCCGAGTAATCGGATCTGTCTTCCAGAGCCAGGCACATGAGTCCGGTTTCATCGCTTTGATGAAAGATGTTTTCATGAAGGGTATCTCGGCTGATCCCAAGGAGCGTCCCGATCCGGAGTCCCTCGGCACGATGTTTATGGACATCTTCTTCATGGATGGTGACGTACAATCTTATCTCGATACCGCAAAAGAGTTCAAAGTCGATGAAGAACAGATTACGAGACGATTAAAGAACGATACGATATCTGTTAGACCATCTACAAAGTGATAGCGATTATTATGACAATGCGATATCACTTGTTTAGTTTTTGCGCTTGCGTGTTCCACCCTTTCTCTTCTTTCTTCCACCCTTAGAAGTCTTTCCACGCTTCCCTTTTCCTTTTCCTTTCGGCTTCGTCATCACTGCTTCGATCTTCGCTCTGCAATCCTGACACAAATCTACCATATCAAGCACATCTTGAGCGGTCTTCGGGTGCCTTGTATAGTGGGAATACGGTGTGCCCACGACGCCATCAGCATTGAAGTTCTGACGATGTCCATCACGGTTATAAAACTTGTCACCCTTATGTGTTACAAAGTCCTTGCGACCGGGTCTAGTTTTTGATGGGGCGCCCTTGTGACCAGGTTTAGGTTTAGAAGCCGTTCCAGGTGCAGCTTGACTAAACTCAGGGTCCGCCCCTGATTTCACGGCCGCCCAACGCTCTCCTGCAGCTTTTCCTACCTTCTTTACATCGAACTTTTCGCCAGCTGCCTGTGCATCAGCCTTTATCTTGGCTGAAACTTCGCTAAGGAGCTCCCTGTATGAAATAGCCTTTTTTGACATATCCTATATAGTATACAAATATTATTGACAAAATTGACATAGTATTGTCTCGCTACGAATGACTAACTAACTAACTCAAATGATTAGATTCTCAGAAAACCTCTATCTCTGTGACGAAGTATACTATACACTTATGCAATGCATGCTTGGTAAAGCGACATTGAAAGAATGCTTATATTGGACGCTTGAGCTCAGCTCTAGTGATGAAAATGCAGGCGAAGGACTAGTCACGATGTGTAAGCTTCTATACGGAGTAGGAAATCCAGGACTGGTCGAATACGTCACCCGGAAGGCAACGAAGTACGAGGATTCGAAAGACGAATTGCAACTATATGCTATTGTTCTCAACCTACGCCTGGCGGAATCAGACCCAATAGGTCACGCTTTCATATCGCTAAAACATATGGACACATGCGATGTCTCAAGAGTTTATAAAACCCCTGGATCGTTCGATGGGGTCAATAGTAATCATCAAGGGATGCTTAGGAGTATTGTTCATAGAGATCTACATAATGTGGCCGCCTACGACAGTATTTACGATGATTCGGGTATTGTCAGATCAATGGTGGATATACTCGCAAACAGCGTCGGTATTGAGAACATTTGTCACGATCTCGGAAATACTACATTCGATGACGCATGTGCGATTGCAAGATACTTCGCAATGGACAAACATATCAATGGACAGAAGAAACTGCGTGTTCGTCCTAGGCGTGAAGAGGTCGATGAAATGAAGCAATACTTATCGAATCCACAGTGTAAATACTGGGAAAGATTGAGCGCGCTTAGACTATATCCTGTTCATGACTTTACTGGACCATGTAGTTACATGAGAGGGGTGTCGGAAGATTTGAGAAAGACATCATGGTACAGCTGGGAATACTATTGCTTTGAATCAAGACTCTGGAACAAGCGGTTTCTCGATCACGGCGCAACGCGTAATGAGGATAAGAAGTCAGTTGATTTCCCAGACGATGACGTTCTTGAGGCGTTCTACGAGTTATATTGTAGGGATTTTGACGAACAGCCGGCTAGCGTTCAAAACATGAGCATCAAAGATGTATTTAGAGTTGCATGTCCTTTCGAGTGGTATGAAAGAGCAACTGGCTTGGACTGTGCGTCATCGCTAGCTAGTCTTAGAATCTAGGTTATAATCCAATTATCTTCTTTGTTGACTATATAGATAGCATGGTATACACACCTACACCTACTCAATCCAAGCAAGATAAGGCTATGGTTGCTTTCATCGAAGCTCTTAACCAAAATCTTTGTTTATCTGAGCAAGCCTCTTCATGCGCCATACGTGGCGGATCGAGAACCAGAGGTAAAGGCACTACACGTGGGAGAAAAACTAGTAAAGGCAGCGACAGCGATGACTCTACTACTAGTAATGCTGATAGAAAGACTAAAAAAACCTCTAAAAAGGCTACACCTATTAGGGTGAAAGCGGCTAGGGAGTGTGAGGATGAAGAAGAATGGGAGCAGTATATGAATATCTCACGCGTGTTCATTATTACAGGTACTGTCGGTGCCGGAGCAATGGCGATGCTTGGAGTTTTCTCTGGTTACGCTGACAGTGTAATGGAGACCCTTGGATACGGTAATGTCGAGCGTACATGTGCCGCCGGAAACTACCTAGCAAATACTTATGCGGCGACTCTCGTGCCTGGAATGAAAACATGTGCACAGGTAACTCAGCAACAGGAGACCATGATGAAGGGTGTCTGGGCAGCAATTGTCGCTCTGGCAGCTGCATTCAAGCTCTCGGTCCCTACAAGCATATCCGAAACTCCGGGAGCCGCTATTACAGGATTCGCGAAAGTGTTGTGCCGATACTTCAAGGAACGCGAGCTTCATAATGAGCTTCTCCAGAACATTGCTAAAAACACAAAAGGTATCTCACAGGACGATGTCAACAGGGCTGTTGCCGAGGCCCTAGCGGCTCACCAATCCCAAGTCGTGGCTGGGCTCCAGCCAACTGCTTCTCCATCCCCAAAAGGCTCCCCACAAGATTCTCTGCGAAACATTAGTGTTGGCAGAAACGCCCAAAAAACCGACGCCACCGCAAGATCGCGTAGAAGAACAGGCATTCAGTCCGCACCAGTCGTGCAAGAGAGAACCGGGAATAAGTCAAGAACACCGACACCAACATCTCCCAATTATCCTCACACACTGCCCTCCACGCCCGGCAGCGACATGGAAGAGGGAGAAGAGAGTGAAGAGAGTGAGGAGGAAGAGAGTGACGAGGGAGGAGTTGCACATAAGAAGAAACAGACGCGCACAAAGAAATCACCTCCAAAGAAGCGTGCTACTAGACGTAGCAAAAGAGGAAAGTCAGGTGGTAAAAAGGCTAAAAAGCCGAAGCGCAAAACCAAAGCTAAACCCAAAAAGAAATCTCGCGGACATAAGAAGAGCCGCAAACAAAAGAAATAAACTGAATGTTTGATTATCGGAGTAATGTAACATAATCAAACCTTCTCATCTGCACCCTTTGTATAACCCAAATCTGATTCTGGAGAGAGAATCTTTCGCAGTATATCTCCACCACAGTCACCTGGAGGATTATGGTCTGGCGGTAAGCAGAACATACTTCGCGGCAAACAACCACTGAGAGAGTCGGAAAGGAAAAATCTAACCCAATATTTTCTCTCTAACTCGGCATTGGCTATCTCTTTGGAGAACATCTTTTCAATACAAGAAAATGCGGTGTTCAGGAAAAGGAGTGTGCTTATCAAACGCTTCTTGTCAGCGAACAACCTTGTTGATCTCTTCTCATCGTTTTTTGCGTCTGAGGTGGCAGCAACCCACTTCATATATCGTAACTCGTTTTTCACGTTTTTGAGTTCGTTGATCGTTTTCGTTTTGAAGTCATCAATCTTCTTTATAACAGCAAAAACGTTCGTTCCATAGATCAAAGGGTATCTATATCTCACTGACCTCGGAATGACAAACTGGTTTGTCTCTTTGATGTCTGCTATCTTTTCTTCGACCGACTTGACCAGCTCGCTCATTTTATCCGTGAGCTCCTTTTCAGCATCGATACGGGTCTTGCTCATTTGCTTTATCCTAGAAGCTAGACTCGATGCTACTTGGGTCGCGGCGCGGTCGTCGTCGTCGCTGGATGAATGAACACTATGTATCGCGTCTAGGTCGTCCCTGCCCCTCGCCACTTGTTGCGATACGTTCAATTTGGATAGTACCGGGTTACTGAAAAGCAACACCTGGCCTGATTGGAACTCAACCATGGTCTGCAGCTTATCATACTGGTGCGCAGATATTTTGTGCGCCTGAGATTTCGCGTCCAACTTCATGAAGTTGATAATCGAAAGAAGGAACGCAACGAAAGCCGATAGGGATGCTAGTACTACCTGTCCGTTCTCATCGCATTGAAATGGGCCTTGCACTACGGATACTAGTGCTGACACGAATATTGCCGGAAGCATCATTGAGTTTAAGAGATGACTTGTCTGACCTTGAGATTCCATGTAGATGATCTTATGTCCCTTAATGTAGCTTGCAACTACATCTAGCGCCGCTGAATAACGATGCACCATGTCGTTCTCATAGTTCAAAGACACGCGTTGCAGTACCTTATCGTGACTGAGTTTTCTGAATCTTTTTCTTCTCCTACTTACTCGAACCGCATCGGAAATATCGTAGGCTGCCGGTGTCCCGCTACTTGATTCTTCATCATCCTCTATTGAACTTTTCCCATCAAGAGAGATGAATCTTCCTTGCACGTCGTTCTCCGACTCTTTAATAGACAACTCGATTTCGTTCTCGTTACTCTCATGAGACATCTGAAATACCCTTATAGATTTATCTCTCCTGACTACAAATATGAGTCGATTATTGGTTAACCAAATAGGCATCCAGGTACATGATCCACAAGATGCAACCTATGAGGTGGTGGTGGTAGAGAAAGGCGATAGCGAGTGGAACTTCACAGTACAGCAAGTCAGGCAAGCAACTGCAACATTATGTGGTGGTAATGTTGAGGCAGGATTCGTTTCTGATTCACTCGTGGCCAATACAGACATCATATTACTTCTTAGATACAAAACGGCCAGAAGCGAACTGCTAATCGGATTCTGTATGCTTAATCTCATCTACAGCGAAGATGGATCAATAAAGGCTGTCTACGTAGATGTACTATGCGCTAATGCTAGCGATAGGGTGACTGGTGGTGTTACATTGCGACCTGGCCCAGGGACGATTCTACTCAATATGGCAGAGAAATATGCATATAGCATCGGTGCCATGGAAATGCAACTGTCATCTTTGGCCTATGTACTCGGTTACTACAGGAAACAAGGCTATAGCCATCTGAAAGACGGCGAAGAAGAAGCTATGATGATAACAGAAAGTTCGTCTGGCTTATCAAATACTAGATTTTCTGGTGACAACGAACTTGAGATAGCTTTCTTAATAGCATACGCGATGATCTATTCCGCTGGTATCGGAACCGATAAAGATAAACTCGACCGCTTGGTTGCTTCATTAAACGCTTATCTAGGAAACTCGGAGGATGTTCTTTTCGTGGCACAGGACGGAGACATATACGCGTATGATCGAAGTGATGGCAAGATTAACGACTACATGACAAAAATGGTATCGGACAGGGAACGTTTCGTCCCCCTTGTCAATCACATCGTAATGCTTACCAATGAAGGCTTCAACGTTGATCTAGGAAAAAGAGCCAATGCTAGAAGGCTTATAAGGAAAGACGACGACGGAGACTATGAAACTGCAACGTCATCTGGCTTCGAAATGGTGAAGAAATTACGAGGCGGTGCGTCGAATAATTTTAGCCACACTATTCATAGGATGCCTGGTAAAGGAGGTTCAAGATACACCCGCAAGCGTAGATCAGTCCCTTGGTCTGGATGGGCGAAGATAGCCCCTAAGCAAGGACGTGAGAGAGACACCATGAAGAAAAACTGTGGTAAGAAATGCTTTCTAGGTCCGAAGACAAGTTTCCCAATCTGTGCCAAAGGTACATGCCGTGTCAGCGACAAGGGGCTATGGGCTGCATACATTCGTGCGAAAGAATGGGGTAAGCCAAGAAGCTCCTATAAAGGACGTGGCTCTCCCAGACATCGCAGAGGAGTCTACACGAAAGCATCACGCGATGCAAAGCGCATGCTTGAGAAACGTGGCTATTCCGTGAAACGCGGTGGAAGCAAGGCCAAGACTGCCAAGAAATCAAAGAGCCACTGTAAGGGTAAGAAATCTTACGCTTGTGTTGCCACTACTGGATGCAAGATGGCTAAAGGTAAAAAGCGCTCTTTCTGTAGAACCAAGAAAAACAAGAAAGCTAGCAAATAAGTAACTCACTTATACAACGTTCACACGCTCGATGTATAAGTATTTTATTCCGAGCCAACTATAGCTTATGAATCGGAGAAAGGTCATGTACATATACAAAAACAGCCATTGTCCAAGACACGGTTGGTTGCAAGGATGCTTTATCTGTAGTAGCATAACAGGCAATTCGATAGACTACGAAATTACCCCTAATTTTGAAGACTTGAGATATGAAGTATACATCTGTCGATCGTGTGACAGAAAAAGGCTTGATAACACCCTTCTTGGCGAAGCATTCATTCGGCAAGTCGATGATTACATTACTCTAGCGACCGGTTGATCCAAACCCACCTTCTCCGCGCACCGTAGATGGTAACTCGCTTTCGATGTACTCCACGACCATTGGCGTTGAAATCTTCTCAAGAATCAATTGAGCGATTCTGTCACCTTTCGATACACTTAGTTTCTGTGATGAATGGTTAAAAATCACTACCCCTACATCCCCGCGATAGTCAGAATCTACCACGCCAGCGCCAATATCTGTGTGATTTTTCCACGAAAAACCGGACCTTGGGGCGATTCTGCCGTAGTGTCCCTCAGGAATCGCCACTGCGATGTTCGTTTTCGCAATACCTTTCCCGTTTCCATCAATCTCCAGGTCGTGTGCGGAGTATAGGTCGTAGCCGGCAGCCTCGGCTGAGCCTCTTGTTGGAATTGTTGCATCATTGCTTAGCTTCTTAACGCTGAGTTCCATTCTTATTGTCTTAGTAGAGGAGAATCCTTTATATAATTTCCTAGTAAGGGTTTTGGGAGAAGACATCTTCCGTTGTGCCAGCGCCACAGTTCATCCAGTCTGCTGGTAACAGTCCAGCATCGATGGCTTCTTGAGGTGTATAGTACTCAGTGAGACACCCGTTCCTGTTTAGAATCATTGGAAACGGCTTCTTGCATGCAGGGGTAGGTAGACAGTTGTTTTTGTAAAGTACTGTGTCAGTATATTCTCCTGAAGACATAGCGCCATCAGTTACATTCTTGGAGTATGTATTGTGAGACTTTTTACACTGTACGTCACACTGCCTTATCCCAGCGTCTGTCCTAATCTGATCGTCACAAACCGCCTCTACCTTGACCTTGTGAATATAATTGCTCTGCGAGTGTTCTAACGGGTTAAAACTTTTAACCCAGTTATAGCTTGGACATGACCCGTCTGGACATATCGTTATATTATGCACTCTGGAGGAGAGCAATCCACTTGTAGTCATCATGCTGGGATTGTTTGCGGTCGTCGCGGTCGCAGACGGCATTAGTCCGTTGCATAAAATGTGTTCTGCATAACCACCACATCTTCCACCATGCCCCCTGGGTAGACTCCCCGAATGCGGCGTGCGAACCGCTGAGTTATGACCGGTCGAGCCAGTATAGTAATGGTTGCGTGTACTGCCACGATTGGAGAATCCAGACTTACCCTTAGACAACTCTTTCGCTTTCTGTTTTCTTCTCATAAGCACAGTTGATGACATGTTATATACTCGTTGGAATATATGTTTAATCTATAATCTAGCCATATAGTAATGCCTTACAATCCATCAGTAGGTTTTGGTCCATCAAATGGAGGTGGTGCTGGAGTAGGCCGTCTTATCTTTACTAATACAGCCTCAAGTACATACGATAACAAGTATGTTGTCGGCGCAACAATTGGTGCTCAGTCGGTCGCGGTTAGACGCGCGTTGCAAAGGAGGGCTAGTAATGATGCGAACGGCAAACCATGCTGCATAAGCAGCAACTAATCAATCATGTATCGAATGTCTGATACCTTACATGATTGTTAATCATACCCTTGTGGAGCTGAATCCATGCATGTATTTCTAGCCAGAGCCGTAGCCTGGTACTCTTGCGATCCCATGATGTTTGTAGGGCGAGCATACGGAGTATACTGAAAGTATTTACCACCTATATAATAACCTGCAGCTTTGCAATTACCATCGCAATTCCATACGCCATTCGTCTCTTTTGGAGCGTAGCACTTAGCCATCTGCTGATTCACCTTGGTCTTCGTGTGACTGCTTGCGCTATTGTTAAGTGGAGAAGTATCCAGATAGTAATTTGTCGAGCACGAACTCTCGCAACCTGGATTGAAAACTGAGGTTGGATGTTCTACTCTTGAGAGATACACACCCTTCGAGGTCATTGTTGATTTACCCTCGGACGGGGTACTATTATCGCAACTATCGACAATGGATTGTTTATACGTACCACAGCAACCCCCATGTCCCACTGGAAGTGGTCCCTTGAACGGTGTATGTACCAATGTTCTACTTAGACTGGTCTGTCCAACTCTTCCCTGAACACGACTAGTGCCGCTACTGGAAAACCCGTTAGATGAGACTGGTTTGGAGTATCGTTCACGTTGACGTTTCGTATGCATATAGACTAGAGATAGAAATTAAATGTAAAGAAAACGTCTCTCTTCAGGCTTTTCTACAGTAGCTCGCTGCGCCGTCCAGTGTAGTTTTGTCGCATTTAAACTTTCTAGGTCATCCAACACTAGAGCTTCTAGTGCTGTTTTGCATAGGCAGTATGCACCAACGGAAATGTGGAACTTGGCAGGTAGCGTATCTGTGGCCTCGACTTCAGGCGCGGCGGTCCTGTGCTTCTGATATGGCCGATCAACAGTTATGATTGACTCCGACACCGGAAACAACTTGGCGTTACCGAATATATAGTCACCACTACTAGTTACCCGGATGTTTTCGATACCAAACGACACAGGTTGTTGTCCATCTACAGCCAGCATATGCAGTTGTCCACCAACCTGCAGCACCATCTTGACCGCTGCGTCGTAGCGGATCGGTAGTGTTAGCTCTGAACCATCTTCCCATGACTGCCCCTGAACGGCTGCCGCTTGTTGAAGTATTATGCGATTCATTGTATAGATAATAAGGTGATCTTTATTCCAAACAATTCACAGAAAAAGAATTGTTTGGTGCATTACGTCAATATACCTTTCTTTGCGGTTTAGGCACCCTGCTTGCTGAACATCTCCAAAACCATGGTTCTCTATATACCACGTTTACCGCCTCCCCATTTATAAGCCTACCTCTAATGAACTCTGCTGATTCGGTAGATGGCCATTCTACCAAGTGGACAAACACCCTGGAGAACGAGTCTTGGCTCGACCCCTGTCCCTTTCTATTGACTAAGTCAATTCTCTCAATATACCCCTTCCCTAGGAGCCTCTCAAATGTTGACTGTATCTCATCACGAGTCACGTCACTAAACACTCTCGGTATGCATATACTCGGAAATGTTTTATCTGTATCCATATTCTGCTTTAGTGTCATGTAAACACCAATCTCTTTTCAATTTTCCGTTTTTTCGGTGCCAGCGGACGGTCTCCTGTAAGGGTTCTCTGTATTAACGACTATACGTAGGGTAGCGACAAAATGGGTAGCTGTTAGGAGACATGCTTGCACAGATTGGATTACGCATTATCTTTTAACTCATTTGATCCTGAAATACCTTACAAGCCTATTAGGTTTTAGTAAGCGGTTTAAATATTAGGTGTCAAAATGACACAGACAACAACCAGACCGTATACAGCATGAACTTAGCAAAGAAAAACTCACGCTTCGGCGCTATGAAAGAGGAAAGAGGCAGGGGGACAGAAGATGGGACGACAAGTCGCAGCGGATCAAGAGGCAGACAAGACGGCCCTAGAGAAAACAACAGGTTCTCCCGTAGGCCGCAGACTTCTTATAGGAAAGAATCTGTAGTCCAAATGCCTACTAAGCCGCCTCCAGTTGACGACAAAGAATCATATCCTTCATTAGCTACCGAAAAGAAACCCGAACCCGAGCTACCTGTAACCGTCCCGGATAATGAGACCGTTAAATCTTCTTGGCTTTCCGCGGTCGAGGCACGGAAAGAAGAGGACACGATCAAACGACAAGATTCAGTGCCTGCTGGATGGGTGTCGATGACTCTCGATAAGAAGACCAGAAGAATCACTACAACACATGGCCCTCCCGTGCAGAGACCGGTTGGCTACATCGATTGGGAGGAGCGAGCTAGAATCGTCGACGCTCGTGAACAGATGGAGTATCTCGAGGAGAGAAATAGGCTTTATCGCGAGATGAACCCAGACATCGCTGACTGGTATGACCAACATCGTGATGAGTACGATCATTATGGGTCTGACGACGACGAAGATGATTGTGAATGGGAAGAAGAGGAATATACCAGCGATGATTAAGTGACAGCGTTAAATCATACGGTAAGTCTTCTATTCGTAGTTTAGTATGGCGCTGGTAGATCAAGACTTAGATACCTCCTGGATTAAAGAAATTGATGACAAAGAAAAACTCTACGATATCTTCTATCCGCAGGAGATGACCAATATAAAAGGACTCGCCGTAGTCGTCTCAAAAAACGGCGATATCATTAAGCTTAATCAACAACAACTACCTGTTTCTTCAGGATGGGTAGAAAAAGATTCAATCGTTCAATTCATGCACTCTGTTCGAAAACTAATCGGAAGAAACTTCCGTCTATCATCCATGTCCGCTTTCCATATTCGTTGTACTGCGGATGATGTAATTAGTGGCTACTTGGGTAATCCAAAGTTCGTACCCATTGATTCACTTGCAGACGTGGCATTCCCTTCTACTGTAGATACTTTTCATGATGTCGCTTCCTTGCTGATGATTTTTAGAGAGAGAAAACACAATTCGACAACAAAGAAAGTATACATATCGAACCATAAAAAAACAAGAAGGAGACGTTGACACATTTCTTAAAAGGTATAAAGCAATCATGAGAGTATTTCTAATCATGGCAGATCTAGTTACATCTCATTTAGACTCTTTATCATTCGGTGAAAATGGTACTCCTCAACATGCATGGTCTAGCTCTAAAAGCACATTTGAAGATTCGCTCGTCGCACTCGACTTCCAGTGTGTAAGGCAAGCCAGTTACGCAGATATATCCCTTTCCCCACCGGTTAAAGCATACGCCGATCTAGTGAAAAGTAACTATCATGACATTGATAAAGCCAATTACCTCATCTCATTTCTCGCGCGTGTCAGGGACATTCATGGCACCGGAAAAGGTGAGTACGCCCTCTTTCATAACATGATCCTCGCTTGGGATAATTGCCGCGATGCCGATCATTGTGTTGATATGGTCCGTATGTTGCTTACCTATGCGCTTACCGATTCTCTGGATGGTCACGGATACGGCAGTTGGAAGGATGCTAAGTATATTCTCAATGCTTGGAAACGTTTAAACGGTGTAGCACACTGGGAGTCTTCTCTAGTAGTTAGATCCATTGTCGAACTTGTTACGGCCTCGTTGATGGATGACAGTAGCTCAGTTATGCTGTGCAAATGGCTTCCCAGAGAGAAAAGCCGGAAGTTCGGTTGGCAGGCCACCATATTCGCCAGTCAGATCTTCCCTGACTGTTCTGATAAAGCTGCACTTACCAGGTACAGGAAGCTCATCGCTTCAACTAACGTTGCCTCCAACACTACACAAGTCCTGCAATGTGATGGGAGATGGAGCGATATTGACTTTAGTAAGGACGTCACTAGTATTACTATGCACAGACAGAGGCACGCTTTCGCTTGTAATGGATCCAACACCGACGCACACAACGACGCAGATCGTATGAAGTGTGCAGACAATTACAACGCGTATATCACTTCTTGTCTTTCAGGCAACTCGTCATATAAATCGTCACGTCTTGGACTCGACGTTCTATGTAGAGACTTCATTCGCAGCAGCGGGAAACAAGAATGGTTCTCGAGTGACGAAAGGAAATTACTTGACCTCGCATGGGCTCAGCAAAACCAAGAGTCATCCGGAACCGTTAACAATTGGGTTACCATGCTCGATACATCCAGCTCCATGGAATGGGAGAACTGCCCATTGTATGCGGCCATGGGTTTGGCCTTGCGCATCGCCGAACAGTCTATACTCGGACCTCGTGTTATGACTTTCGCCACACGCCCCTCGTGGATAGACTTAAGCACCGCCTCAACGTTCTGTGAACGCATGTCGATTATCAACTCTAAACGCGCTCTGTCTGGAACATCCACCAACTTCGCATCTGCACTTGAACTCATCGCAGAAGCATGCGTCGCACGGCAACTTACTCCCAGTGAAGTCGAGAGTCTCGTATTGTGTGTCCTTTCGGATATGCAGATCGATAATGCCGATACTTCTTTCGCAGGAACTATGGACGCCCGGATCAAGAAGACGTTCATGGAAGCCGGATTGCGCTCCATACATGCTGAAGCCTATCCTGCTCCGACGATAGTCTACTGGAACATGAGAACCACAACCGGTATGCCCTGTGCTGCGCAAGCTCAAGGGGTCATCACTGCATCAGGATATAGTCCGGCCATAATGGGACATTTCACAGGCGGTGATACCGCCAAACTCAGATCTATGACACCATGGACCCAGCTCGAACAACAACTGAATAGCTCTCGATACAGAGTTATGTGGAGCTAAATATTACATTAGAGTAATGTAATACGTAAATTGCATAAAACAAATTACGTATTCACCTATATACCTGCTAACTATGTCTGATTCTGATCTGCAATTACCACCATTGTTTCCACACTTATTCCCCGTTCAAGATACAAATACTACGTGTCCTGCTTTCATCTCCTCGTTGGAAACCGTTGATTACTCCGGGCCACCAGGAGAACGCTGTCCTATCACATTGACTGACTTCGACAAAGGTGTGCATGTTTGCATACTTCCGTGCTCTCACGTATTCGAACCGGAAGCAATCAAAAATTGGCTTTCTAACAAGTCATCTAGCTGTCCAGTCTGCAGAGAACAGTTCCCATCACGATCTCTTTCACAGTCTCCTATGTCTAGTTCCATCATAAATCATCCATTCGGCAGTTTGCTTACTCCTTCCGATCTACTAAGGGCTGTCTCCATTGTACACGAGGCCGATAACGATTCCCACGTAAATCAGGCTTTAGCTGCTCTTCCTGCGATCCAGCGGCAACTTTCTGAGCTTTATGAACCGACTCTTGTAGACTCTGGTATTCTTGACTAGATTGAAATGCTAGAGCTATGTCGAAATCAATACAATTTTTGCACTCACATGGTATCGAGAACATACAACCTGGATGGACCTCACATGACCACGTCCGTTGTTTTTTTAAAGCTTTGTCCATGGCTATACTTAACCATTAGTTTTGCTTTTTAGCCATGCAAGCTAGTAAACCTGATAAACATGATGTACTTGCTACCTCAACTACCTTATTCACGTTCAATTCTCCTCTCGATGCAGATACAATCAACTCGATTGTACCTTCTACACTCCCCGAGCTCAATGCGATCTCCAAAAACTCTTTCTCTTCACCTGCTGGCAGCTCCGATATTAGATCTCCGATCAGCCTGATAGCATAATCCTTCTGATCTGCTCCTTTCATAGGAGTGTCTTCGACTGCCTCTACTGTGTATCTAACTAAGACCGCAAGTGTTGACTTCTTGATCCCACATTCACTCATCTTTTCTCTTATGCCAGCTAGCACTTCGTCTTTTGCCGTCTCTACGAGTTCTACCCCCTCTTTCACCACATTATCTACCGCGTTCTCTACCGCGTTCTCTATCAACTCCCCTGCATCTTTGGTCTCACTTGAAACAAGCTCTTTCATTCCACCAATCACCGCGTCTTCTAACACAGCTTTTACCTCTTCCGATGCCAATATTACGGCATCTTCAACTCGTGTATCATGTTCAATTGACTCGTCTGCCAAAAGAGGGATGGTCGTCCCTTGCTTTTCTTCAGCCGTCTTAACTTCCTCAGACATGTTAACTTCCTCAGACATTTTGTACTATGATTAGCAAAAAAAATACCTTTTTCGTCCGCTCCTATTTATAGCTCTTCAGTATCCTCACTCTGTGATATTTCTCTTAGGACAGCACCTGCGGATGTCTCCCTCGACAAGTAAGGAGTAGTCAATCCAGGGCTCATGACGTAATTATCGTTACTTGCGACCGTCCCAGGCATGAGGTCTGACAGATCTGATGCATTGTAAGCCCGTTGAAGCCCTTGGGACACGTGTCTAGCAACTATATAGGCATATCCATTTGAGGAAGTAAGAGCCTTCTGTGCAACATGGATGTCATCGCATAGCCCAGAGATGAATCCATCATCGTCGCCCAGTTTCTCTTTGGCGCCGTTCAGCTCCTGCATCATGTCGTCCATCTCTTTCATCAGCACTCTAGTCGGACTATTATCTTCGACTTTGGTCTCGGTCTGAGGCTCGCGGTGTGGCGGAGCCGGAAGAGTCAATAACTTGTCATTGTCAGAGTCACTGTCTGAGTCATACAGCCTCGCTCTGGGGGGTCGTCTCATGCTGACACGACGAAGACCAAGGCAATTCTGTGCAGTATGCCAGTGGTCCCTTGCCTTTCTCAACAGACACAACGTCCTACTTCGGAGCTCATACAGTCTACATTCTCTATCCTCTTGTCCGATATCGGGCTCTTTCGGTGTGACTGTTAAGTCGCCGCCACCATGCCATTCGCCATCGCTGATGTAAATGTAGTTTAGAGACACGGTAATATCTTCGCTTAATTCGGTTTTTCTCAGCGACCAGTTGTATACTTTGCCAGAGCTTATCGTACCAATTTCTATCGTGTCTGACCAAACACATTTTATCGGATCGAAGATCTCTCCATTTGATACAGTGATGCTCCCTGATCGGCCTTTCTCGAAGATCACCTCGTGCACTACTTCTCCATAGCATACACCTGCTCCTTCGATACCTTCAACACAGTAGTAACTCCCACCACATTGAGAAGCCATAGACTCCAATAACTCCACGCTATGGTCTGAACCGTATCCCATGATTGCGTAAGTCACTGAGTCCATGCCTCCGATGCATCCTTCCAGCGCTGCAATGGATATTGATGACAACGACGCTATGATGGTATCATGACATGTCGTACCTTGCGTAACTTCTCCATCCGATAGCAACACGACCGCTGTTTTTGTATTCCCCTTCTTCAGCCTTTTATCTGCCGCCGTCATCAACGCCTTGTTTATGTCTGTCGCTCCTCCACTGCTTATTGAGGCGACCTTCGCCAACGCATCGCTGATATCCGTGTCTTTGTCTACTACCGTATCCCAATGTTCTACGGTATGGTCGAACATCAAGATATGTACGTGATGAACTGCGTCACGCTCCTTTGCATCCTTAAGGAAATATTCCATCATTTTCTTCATTGTGTGCTTGACTGTCTCTAACCTTGTCATCTTCGTGCCGACATCCATCGACCCAGACCTGTCTGTAATCAGGACCCAGTTGAACGATTTCATCGGAGGAGATACGTCGTCTTCTACCGCAAGGGTAAACAGCCCCACAGCTGCGTCGCTTTTCCCATCAAGATCAGCAGAGTTGTATAGAGTCTTGAGAGTCGTTTTCATTGCCATATTATGTTGTTTATGACAATGAATAATAAGTAACTATATTCAATTTTCCGCGCTATTCACGGTATCCTCTTCCATTACGGATCCAGCGACTTCTTTATAGTCCTCAAACCTGGTCAATATGTATTCTGATGCAGCGAAATAGTTATCGAAACGTGTGCAGTACGCTACAATCGAGTTTGGTAGAGGTATCACGACTTCTACATGTGTCTGCGTTGCACGAAGTTTGAACTCATCATATGCCGAGCCAGGTAGCTTAAATGTCACTCTGTCTCGCTCGTTCTCTACCAAATGCCAGGAATCCGCTATAAACGCCTCTGCAGCTTGGCTGAACCCTACGTTTTTCGTTAGACTTGTCCTGCTCGCGGCCTTGGATATGGTACTCATTCTCTACTGGGTTAGATACTCGGTCGCGCTTTAAGCGTTTTTCTTTCTAACCTGAAGATAACCGGATGGCCTTCATAAAAGGGTTTAGATCTACGAACGTCTTGAAAGCTTTCTTACTTAACGCTCTTACCTCAGCTACCATCTCCGTGCTTATCATAGAACTTCGCTTGTCACTCGACGAACAGTATGGTTGGTTTCACACCATAGACAACTATTGGTTTTCCGGAGGGATGGCTTTCATGACCAAACCTCAGAAAATGGTCGTGACGTTCATCATCGGATTCCTCGCGTCATTCACTGTTTACAACTTTTTCTATGTGCTCCTCAACTTCGGTGGTGGGATGCTTACACGGAGCAAGTCTCAGGTCAAATACCTTTAGTCAATCTTCTGCAAAAGTTTTCCAGAAAATTGAAATGGGTTATGTTGTTCGATTGTACAGCATCTAATAACCAACAAGCGTTCTACACTAAGTAACAAGAAAATGACAACAACTAACTTCGATGCACAAATGTCTCTGTACATTCCCCGTTGCGATGCCAGAGGCCTCCCGCTATCCTATGGAATGAATAAAGATGATCATGAAGCAGCTATCGCTGAATATATCGGCAAGCAGTTCCAGTATCAGAAGGTCGGGGAAATCGACCGGGTCGATGTAGTCGACAAGCTGACACCTAAAGGATTCAAGTACTATATCGCGTTCGTCCACTTCACACACTGGTACGATACGCCTGCGAACCGCAAACTTCAAGAAGACATCCTTGGAAACAGCCGAGCTGTCCTACAATACCACGAAAACTGGTTTTGGATTCTCAACAAAAACAAGAACCCTCTTAGTGCAACTGAGGTTGAACTGGCAAAGAAGCTTGCCCTGCAGGAAAAGGAAAACGACCGCTTGACAAAGGAGCTCGAGAACATGAAGACCGCCATCGCGGACCTCACTGATGCTACAGAAGACAAGGGACCAATGACCATTCAAGAACTCATGCTCGAGGAAGGCGAGGTCCAAGAGACATTCTCAGGTCTTGATGCCGCTGACCAACGCAGTCGTAGCATTATGCAGCCTCTCGCCACACCCTCTTCCGTCCAGCCTATCATTGGTTCAGCCTTCACTGGTCCACCCGGCCTCGTTAGACAAACTAATGAACCGGATGTTTGGGATATGCCATCATCGCGCGATGCCATCGGAACGTTCCAAGGAGGCAGATATGTCTGGGGCTCGTACATTAATGATAATGACGATGGTCCTCTTCATCTTCCACCAAGCGGGTCAGGCATTGACTTCAACTAAGGGGATAACAGCTACAAAAGGTAAGTAATATATAACTCAAAAAACAAAACAAAAAACGAAAAGCTTCGGCTTTTCTACTTTACTGGACAACTTGGTCTTAAAACGTTATTTCTCTTAGCTTCGCCATTATAACGGCTACTTGCTCATCGTCCATCGCAATTGAGTCAGGTGTATATAACATAAGAAGCGCTTCCAACGCGGGCTCCTTCGCGCTGTCCGGTATTGCCGATGACGATAGAGCTAATGCCACGAAGCACGCTACTAATCCCCATACATCTACACCCCTATGGTATGCTTCGTAGAAACTCTCTTTTCTCTCGGGCAAAACTTCTTCCGCTGTCTTGGACCAGTATTTGTTTTGCAAGTCTTCCTGGTATTGCGTCAAAACTGCTTCCGCGCTTTTCCCTTCTTTACCCTTACATGCTTCTCTCAAAAGATTAACTATCCAGTCTTTGTGTAACTTGGGTCCTTCATCTCCATCATCTCTCGCGTCTCGGACTTTATCCATTATGTTCTCCCACCTAGGCATATCCATGACCCCGTCAGAGCCGACCATCATCGGACCCGATGTAGGTGCGTTCCACTGGACGTAGCCTGGTATGATCCGTTTGTCACTGGTGGGAAGCAATGTATCTCTATACGGGCTTTTTCTTACTAGACCGAGACCCCAGTCTACGATCCTTACTCCGTCATCATTGACGACCACATTATCGAGTTTCAGGTCTTTGTGATACACCCCTTTTTTGTTAAGAGGGAGCAATCCGTTTTCGAATGTTTCAATTAGGTTTTGTTTAAAGCTATTCAGTGCGGCCATGTCGTTTCGTTTAATGGCGGCGGCTGTGAATACATTACCAGCTATTCCACCATACGGCATGTGCAACACCCTGTATTTATCAGGCTGTTCGATCGCGCTTCTTATGATTCCTAGTGCGCTGCCTAGTGATTGGTCCGCATATGCTTGGACACTTTGTTTTGATACTTCTTCCTTGCTTATCATACAAGGAGGACCAACTGGGAAGGTGAAATACCTCACCGCAGCCTCTTTTCCTATGGTTGCTCGAGCTATTGCTGACACCTCTTTGGTTTCACTGTACTCCTCCTCAGCGTCTTCAGTACTCAGAAGTTTCGATACGAGCCCTACATCGGCACCATCTTCTGCATCTCGACATGGGATTGCTGGGTAGTTTACTACCCCATAAGTTCCTCTTCCTATTATCGCTCCTCCTCTCATTTATCGTATATAGAGAAGCCATATTTTGTTTTCGTGTGCATACATCACTAGCACACGGAAGCTCGTGCTTGGGACGGCTCGCTCATTCGCTCACCTCCATCAACTGGAATCTATCTGACCGACGTTAGTGTCGTTCAGTGTTATTATCTATTTATAAGCTGTATGATTCCTAGCAGGGATCGTAATGTACACCTTACTGGCGTACCTTCGTTATTATGGTTTTAAGCTGCATGATCCCTTCGTGGCTTCGGGCCACAATACTCTTAGTCGATTCGCCTTTAAGTCTATTTCAAGCTTGCGTAACAACTAAAAAATAGCATCGTATAAATCGCACCTACACATAACCCTGCCATAACCTGCTCTTTTGTGTGCTTCTTATACGCCAGTCTCTGCCATATTGTTGTTACCGACTGAATACCGGTAACTCCTGCAAGAACTGTCCTGCTTCCCGACAGCATGACGAATGTAAATGCCGATGCTACCATCTGGGCGTGTCCCGAAGGCATCCCCTTTGATCCGCTGTCTATCACCTCTTCTATCATGTTTATGTGCTCACCTCCGGATGGTCTCTCTTCGTTGATCACTTCTTTCAGCAAGGTATTTAGTGCGATACTCATAGGCTGCCAAAGTAGTAACCAAATTATCCGGGTGGTGGACGCACCATCGTATACCTCCTCTACGACTATCACGCATAAAATCATGGCCGGCCCGAAGGATCCTATGTATCCAACTATCTCTCGACCTACCATTAGAAAAAGGAAACATTATATTCCTTCCTCCTCCACACGTGCTGTTATATTTCGTGCTCCGTCTCAACTAAGTGTAGTAGCTGTTTTATCATCCCGCCTCCAATGCACTCCGAAATCTCTGCTTCCCTCTTTGTTACTTTGTTCTCCTTGATAAATTGCTGTATGGTGTTGTGTTCCATCGCCATATTCACGAATCTGTACGCACTATCCTTGCATATGCCATACTTCTGCAATGCCGTTTGTAATGACGGTTCTTGCGGTCTGGAAGCATGAACATGTCGGCACGTAGGACATGTGTTCGCTTTTCTCATCCACAGAATGAAACACTCTGTGCATGTCTTCTGGCTGCAACACGACAAGTTCACGAAGCTATCTCCAGATGCTATTGTTTCCTGACAGATTGTGCAAGTTGATTCCATTTTCGAATGTTAACAGGTCGTATTGTTTTAATTGACTGTAAGTATTGGAGGAAATACGTTTCAATTTTTAGATCGTGTTGAAAATCATGTAACATATCACTAGATTCACCACTATCGTGGCCCATCCCATCCACACATTCACTTGCTCTACCCGATGGATCTCATGTGCCCTCTTCATATCACAATCTTCTGACTTCATACACTCTCCTAGCGCTCTGTCTAGTCGAGATTTATATGGTACTATCGCCACCAAAATGTAAAAGACGCTTATCACTAGAAGAGCTACCGCGGTGAATGCAGCAAAGTGCTTATCTGCTCTGATTGACTTCTGCCTTGTCAGATGGAAAAACAGCATCCCTGTTGTCAAAGCAAAATACGACATATTCATCCATGACGCATACACCGCCTCTGGCGAAAATACGTCGTCCATATTCATTCTACCACTAGTGAGGATCGCATCGGCTACCGCAGCTCCTGGCATTTTTGTTATATCTGACGATTGTTTTTTAAGATACTGAGTCTGTTTCGTCCATCTCCATATCCATCTCGTCTTCACTTGAAAAGTCGATGTTATCCAGGTTAAACTGGTTCTCATCTTCATAAACTTCCATCGACATGAACGCAAACATCATTACTGCCGGATGGATATGCATCACGATCAATGGTGGAGGTATGTTAGACAATGTATCATTAGCGTAGATATATTGGGACAGCTCCCTTCTACACATTGCACACCTAGTCCTGTTATCACCCTGCATCTCCCCTATTTGGCGCTCAAAACAGCCCGTATGAAACGTATGTCCACATGGCGTATGATACACCGGTGATTCCGCTAGATCACTCATACATATTGCGCACTGATCCGGCAGTCTACATACCTCCTCTGTCACGATTGTTTGCTGTTCTATAGCTCTTTTTCGATGTACATAAGCTGAACGAGTTAGCATAGCTTATTACTACATACGATATAGCGTTTATGTCCAGAACGCATGCAGAAAATTGAATTACTTTTCCCTCCTCGCTATAGATGTATCCTAAAATAGCTAAAACTTCTAGTTATCAAATCTACTACACAACAATGAACTGTCGCAGCACTATCAGCAACACTTGCAGCTCCGCCGGACGATCCAAGAAGGGTCCGTTCTGTACTGTATGCCACAATGCAGGTGAGCCCAGAGAGGTATATACCTCCCACTACGTACGCGATGTACCTGGCCCGCAAGGGAAAGTTGTATGCCCTAAGTTGCTATCTACGGAATGCAACTACTGCCATAAGAAGGGTCATACTCCTTCTTATTGCGGAGAAATCGCGCTCAGAAACAAACGCATTCGCGAGGTGCAGCTCAAGGAAAGACAAGCCGGCCGCTCTTGGAACGCAGCACAACGTCTTCGAAGACGTGTGGAGGAAGCTGAATCTTCCGGGCGCAGCAAGAAAGCTTCTGGGCCTGTCGCACTCCCTCCCAACGCGTTCTCCGCTCTCATGTCTGACAGTGACGACGAAGAAGAACAAGTGGTGACACAAGGTCCTACGCCTGTCGCTACCAAGGACCTCAACGCCAAGGAGGTCTTCATGCCGAAAGGTTTGTGGGCTACCATCGCTTCTGCCGATTGGAAACCTACACCTATCGCCAAGAAGGAACCTTTGCCTCCAATCTCCTTCGCGAAGAAAATGCCGACAACTAGTTGGGCCGACATGATGTCTGATTCTGACTCTGACGAAGAAGACAGCGGGGAAAAATGGGGCTCCCGACGCGGTCAACTTAATTTGAAGTGGGGTGAGGAGGAAGACTGGGACTGGTAATCTACACCATCACTACTACAGGTAAGAGTCATAAAAATCACAAATAAATAAACAGAAAAACCAAACAGAAAAAGTAGGACTTCGGTCCATTTTCTTTCTTCGGTGTTGCCGTGCCTTCTCCACAACTGAGCGCCTCCTGTTAGCAGCATTACTACACCTATCGTCACGATCTTTTCCCTTAGCAATCCTACTGATACAGCTTCACCGGAAAAGTACACGTAAGGCCATAAAAGAATACTCCATACACTTGTCCACGTCTTATCATTCAACAACTCCCTCTCCATGCGCGTCATGAAGCATCCATCGAATACCAGGTGAAGCGACGCTATACCCGCAAGTCCCATTACGCCTACCACACAACCAAAATACGATTCACACACAAACACCAACCACATGATAGACACCAGTATGAAGATGTGGAGATAGTAAGCCATGTATCCTGCTTCTTCCCTGGTTCCCCATAATCGCGACCATAATTCGCAAAGATTTTCTATGATACGAGCACGATCGTTTTTGTTGATTTGAATACTCATAACATATTTACTAGAAAATTGATTTGTTTTGTCTACGACATCCGTTCACATCATAACAACTAAGAACAATGGTGAAAAACGCTGGAGGTAATAGAGGTAAAAAAATCGGACGCAAACACCTAGGAGGCCCGAAGGGCACTAGGACAAGAAGTGAAGACGGTGAAATATACGCTTGCGTTGTCAAGCTCTACGGTGGAGCCAACTGTGAGGTTCTATGCGAAGACGGCAAATCCAGGCTCTGTATTATCAGGAATAAGTTCAGAGGCCGAGGCAAGAGGGGTAATATCCTATCCCCAGGTGTATGGGTAATGGTCGGCGACCGCTCATGGGAAGGCACATCTGATGGTAAGTTAGAAAAATGCGACCTTCTCGAAGTATATAACGAGGCCGACAAAAAGAAACTCCGCTCTGACGATCCATCCGGAAAATGGGACGTCCTCGACACCGCCGATCCTGAAAAAGCCGGTCTTAATACTACTACGACCGACGACTTCGAGTTCGATACTTCTGTCGATAAAACAGACGCGGAACTTGCGCTTGAAGCCGAACTTGCAGCTGAGGCTAGCGGTAAGATCAAGAATAACGCTCAGTCTGTCACGTCTCAATTCGGTGAAATCATAGACATTGATGACATCTAATCTAATTCACAAAAATATAGAAAAAGGCTCACGCCATCTTTTCTCTTATGATACGCATGCTGGCATCATAAGATAAGTTTTCTAATACGCATTACGTATGCAAATGATTATATAGTCAGTTTATTTTGATGGTCTTGCCATCGGTGGCTGCGATACTCGACACTGACAAACAGCTCGCCCTCACCATCTAGCATAGATGTGATTTCTTTAAATAATTTCTCTTCTTTTGTTCAAGGTCTCGCTGGGAGTCGAACCCAGATTGGAGGAATCAGAACCCTCAGTGATAACCGTTACACTACGAGACCACATACTTGAGGAGGATGCCCTTTATGTTGGTTTAAATCAGAACTATATATAATGAACGATAATAAGGTTGTATTTACCGTTGGTCGGATGAACCCTCCTACACCCGGCCACGTTTTGATCGCACAAGAGGTGTTAAATAAGGCCAAACTAGAAAACGCTCTCCCTAGAATATATCTCTCTTCTACCACAAACGACGTCGAAGATATCTCCACACAACGTGGTCTAAGCGTCTCCGAAATCACGTCTAATCCGACCACAAGGTTCTCCCTTAGATCTTCTCCAGGCACTGTCGCTCCTGCTTACGTTAAAGACTCGAAGTTCCAGAATCCACTTACCCCTGCTGAGAAAAAACAGTTTCTTATCGATATGCTCGTCAACCGGGCACAGGCTACCTCTCAAGATCTCGATGACTATAGACGTCGTTTGCAAGACATTGTTACTACAGACTGCAATGGCTTGTTCAAGGCTTTCCGATGTGCAGAATCACTGCAATCTCCCGACAGTCCTATGGACGCCGATCTATCCAAGATCACTTGGGTACTGGGTAAGGAGCTAGACGCAGCTGAGGCAGTCTCTCGTGAAAAAAATTGTGCTTCCGGTACAACTCCTCCTGGTTTCACCGACGATGGCAGACCGCTATTTGATTGCCACTTCCTAGTGCGAGACCCTGATACGACAGGCAAAGGACCAGAGTCTTATTCAGGTAGTAGGATTAGACTCCTTGCAGGCTGCAAAAACGCCGACTTTGAAGAGTTCGCCACCGCCTACAATGGCTATCTCACTCGTTCTCAGGCAGCTACGTTGTTTGATCGATTAAGGCAGGGTATGTGTATATTGGATCATGATTCTAGTCCTAGTAATGGTATCAAACGCGGCAGCCCTTCAGGGAGCCCAACCGGAGTCAAAAGAATTAAGCCTGCATTGGGTGGCCGGAGATCTAAGAACAAGAAGACTGCTAAGAAAACTGCGAAGAAGACCAAGAAAAAGAACAACAAGAAGAACAACAAGAAGAACAACAAGAAGAAGAGCAAGAAGACGGTTAAGAAGACTGCTAAGAAGACTGCTAAGAAGACCAAGAACTCTCGTCGTTAGATCACCCATTCATCTACTATCTGCTTCCTTATATCACCTAAGCACGACATCACACACTCACTTCCTTCCTCGAGGCATGCACTGCGACTCTTTAATTTTGTTGACTCCTTTCGCTCATTGTATGCTGATTCGATCTCCCAAATCAACCTCTTCACACGAGACGGTGCTATCGATGTTTCATTCGATATCATCATCACTATCTTTGGAAATGGATGGAAGTCTATCGCCGCATTCAGAATCGGTATCCTTTGGGCGACCAGATCGATTCTTATTCCCGGATTCAAAGATATGTTCAGATCGGCTACTTCCCAGGGCGCTCTTGTGTAGTACGACGTCGCGTCTCTAAGAAGCTGTATGTCCCCTTTCATTCCGCCATACCTCGTCCGATGGAACAACGCCAGGATCTCGCTTCTACTTCCGTGTTCGATTCGTTCGATCTCTGGTCTGTAGGCAGGCTCTATCCGCCTATGATTGTAAAATGTGTTTACATGACACAAGCACATGGTATAGCCCACCAAGAACACTACATCTTGTTTCGTCAACGGCCGCGCCTTTGATGCCATCATTAGCCAGGTCAACACGCTAAAGCCTCTCGTTAGACATACGTCTTCTACTGCAATCACACCCAACCGCCTGAGTATCTGGTCCGGGTCGAGAGTCAGAAGAGCTAGTACTCCCTCTCTAGCAGACAGATAGTCTTTCCTCCTAATAGCTTTCTGTACATGGGACTTGAGGAGAGGAACCGAACATCTCTTCTTCATTACTCTAGGCTTCCATGGTCTCATATCTGTGTCGGATTTTATCCACATCCTGATGCTATCTGATGTACACACCATGCAGTACTTTTTTCTCTGCTCGTCCGTCATGTTCACAAACTCCGCATGTAAGATATCCGGGTCATAAATGAAGTCTGCCAGACCCCTGCTCGTTACTGCCCATCCCTCTAGCTGCCCTAGTGTTGTTTGTCTCATCTTTACGTGTATGTAATACGTATTCTCGGTGACGAATAAGTCAATTTTGTTCGAAATATTCTCATCATGTATTGTCATATGGAAATCGTGCGAAAACTCTCTGGCTTACCACATATACAGCGACTTATCATTATGGATGCCATCGTCCTAGGCCGCGACGTTAATGGATGGCGCAAAGTCCATGATGAAATCACCATGAAACACCCTGTCGCACCCGGCGGACCTCGCGGTCTATTCCTACGAATCACTACCGGTATAATACCTCACAATATGCACTTCTATGCCATCACACGGACAAGCGCATTCTTCAGTCAAGGAAGAAGGATATACAATTGGACAAAACAAAATATTCCTTCTTGTGGCGACTCTGCGTCGTGGGTCTACGGTCAATCGTATAGTCTTTCCGATCTAGATCGATCTATGACATGAAATAAGCTAGAGAACATCTCTCTTGTTATAGTAGCTACTAATGAGTCGTTGGGAATCCTTCTATGACTCTGCGTGTCGTACCGCAACAGAATATGAGTCACTCTTCCATGCTCTCGGTGAGATGAAAACTCCTTCAAAGATAGGCTTTGATGAAAGTGGCAATATATGCCTATGCTCTCCATACTACTTCGTTTCCGCCATAGAGAGATTTTACTATGGTCAATCACGTCAGGACATGCGTGATAAAATGGACATCGCTTTGTCTGGTTACGGACAATTCTTTACGCGGATCCAGGGCCTTTCTTCCGACACCGCACTTACACATCTACAGCGCAAACAGACTGATACACTTATAAGGCGCAATAAAGGCCTTATAACTTTATGGGTCGCTGGGTTATCCAAACTTGCTTCTACTTACGTAGGCGATCCAATCACAACGGAGTTCCTATCGGATTGCATCTCATACCTCGACAATCTGTATCATGATGGGAACACAAGATCACGTACAAGTGTCTCTGATGGAAAAAAATAACGACCATGTCGATTTCTGCATAATGTGGTTGCGCTTATTACTTAACAGGGTGGTTAGGTACTTGCGATAGGATTCTCTTCCCAGGCTGTCGGCACAACACCCTCGTTGTTTAGCATATATTCACAATACCTTAGCGCACATGCCGCGCTACATCCACTATGACCCGCTTTCACTACCTCTGGCAGTGCCATTATCTCCATCACTTCGGGTGCCGTCGAGAACATAAATCCTCCGTCGCGATCGCCGAATCTCTTTACAAAGTTCACCAGATGTGGATACTTCTTTATTGCCGATAACATCTCCTTGTTCTGCTGTTCGTAGTGGTCAGTCATTTCTCGTTATTGCATAAGCAATCTCGTTTCTAAGTCATTTCAATTTTGTCTATCATACAATAGAGAATAAATGGCCTATCCTATCACTAGATCCAGATACAGACTCAGATGCGATTGTGGGTGCCAAAGCTTCATAGAAAAAGGTGAATCTGTTTCGAAAGGAAGGGTCATTAGACCACTGAGATTCGGTAGAACACAAAACACATGGTTTAGGGATTCATGCATTCAGTATAACAACATTCTCGACGCGCTGGTCTGGGGATGAACCAGGATATGATACGATCGATACACACATATGATCATATCATCCAAACACCACGTAAATATATTGTGCTCACTCTTTATAAAAGATGAGCAAGGGACTTATGTGTCAGGTGAAAATAAGGAACCTCGAGAAAAACATCGTGTCATTGCTCGATAAAGTACACGGTTCTACTGATACTCCTCACAGAGCCGATCTCGATTTCAACGAGACTAGACGCAAGAGAAAGCCTGACGGCTTCTACTTCTTCACGGTACATGAATCCGGTAACGAAAGTCACGGTATCATTATCGAGAAAAAGACTGTTCGAAACAAGCCTAGCTTCTTTCTTTTCGATCCTAACGGAAAACACTGGGCAAACCACACTGCTTATCATGTCATGATCTCACATGATGGTAAGTCTGTGGAACCGTCCATATCAATCTCTCCCGACAATTCCTGGAACCCTATGGGCTATTGCGGTCTATGGTGCATTGTCGTAGCAGTGTTCCTCAGCAATGTCAGTTCCTCACGAGATGATAAAAGAGCGTTCCCTAACACTGCGATCGATAAGTTCTATTCTTATATGGACACACACGGCACCGAGTTCATTGAAGACATATATCAAAACATGGTGTTACGGTATCGCGGCGAATATAATTCAATATCCGAATGTCGTATATTCATAGACGCTGTTGTAGGCAAGATTTTATTGGCGCTGTCATGATTTCATCATGATCTTCTTTTTATCGACAACGAATGACTCACCTGTATCGCTTTCGTAATGCCCGTTAGGATCGAAATGCAATCCCATGTTTGGGAATATCTCGCTACGAGTAAGTGTTCTATCGTCGGAGCTACGGCACCTGATACAACAGTCTATTCCTTTTCCTTGCGAAGGGAAAGTGTCGGCGCAACAACATGATCTTGTATTGTATGACCAGTTGTTCCCATCGTCATTATTATTGGCTATGTAATCCCATTCGTAATAGTGCCTGTATATCGTCTTCTTTGGCTCACCACTTTTTATTATTATGTCTGCCCGAGCCATATAGAAATTAAACCAAATCTTCTTGGTGAGACAACTGCTTCTTGCCATGCTAACAATCCCGACAGTTGAAACCTGTGGAAAAAGCGCTAATGCGTCTAGTCCTCTCAATGGCCGCTTCAAAAGATCATAGCAGCAAGCAATGGTGCTGTCGCGATGCGATTCACCGAATGTTTCGTAATATGAGATGCCCTTGGAGTGTCCATATGCTACGATAGAGTCTGGATTGTCTTTCGCCACCTCGTACAACGTTTTGATCCCCCTGTACTCCCCACACCACGGGTCCGTGGAGGCGTCCCCCCTGAGTTCGCATTCGTCTCCTTTCCATGTTTTTGAATGACCCCTCATTTGTTCTTTCTTCGTATCATCCTCGTCCTGCTCGGGTGCGTCGCCGAACACATGGAAAATCATGGAAGGGAATTGCTTTGTCAGGACATCTTTCCCCTCCTCTAGATCTGAATTGAACCCGCGGCACTGCACCACTATGTGCACTTCTTGGTACAATTCGCGGATGTCTTCTATGGCACGGATCCATGACTTCCACTGCCTCTCCGGGTGGGCTAACAAAAAATACACCAATATTGGTTTTCCATTCTTCGCGAGGTTGTCTCTGAACTCGTCTTCCGTCGCGCTCGTAATGTCCATCCCCTTCACGAAAGCGTGCTCGGTCCCATTAGGCGACTTTATAACTTCAACACTGCACATCCTATACAACTATCCTATAAAACAATGCTTCACGAAACTCCGCAAAATTGAAATGATATTTACGCAGCAAGTATTCGTATCTAAAACAATATGTCTGTCACATCAAGTAAGCACAATAATCTTATATTCGCCTGGAGATTCCCGGTGATACGAACCGACCGATTCAACTTTGGCCCGCCAATGTACCTCCCACTCTGTGCCAAACTCCCTATCGTTGTATCTGCGGTCACGTCAGACGCGGAAGGCTCTTCACTTGGGCCAACAAAGATCTCACTTGGACCAGTATACCCGAGGTGTATCCCTGAGAAAAAATGGACTAGCTTGAACAATACGGAAAAAAAGGAATGGGTAGAAAATACCATGAACGAACTACCAGAGTGGGTTGTACCTTCCGAAAGATGATGTCGCCATACGGTCATCGTTCCTGGTCTATAATCGGTCAACAAAAATGAAACACAAACTTCTTTCTTTCTTATTCGGTAACTTAATTAGCTAAAATGAGACATCAACAGAGAAACTGTATTGTGAATAACTGTAACTGCGTATACAAGGAGCTCCTGGCATACTCAGATGCAACCCGCATCTATGGAGAGGCCTTACATCTGATGTTACCTCTCTACAAGCCTTGCTTCACCATAGTCTATCGTGTCATGATACTCCTAGGCAAGGCATGCAATCTATTGAACGTCAACACAAAGCTTAGACGGATCAACGCTATAAAAAAAGTTGTCAACTACATCATAAAACATAGAAATGTCATTAACGATTCCACTGGGGTTGAAGGTTTGCGCGGGGTTATGCTGCGTCCGTTGGGGACTTTACAGCGTAGTTGCACATCGATGTTAAGTGAAATCGAGGACACACGCAAACGGAGCACCGAACCCGAGCGCGAAGCAATGGACAAGTTAGACAAAAAACTTCACATCTTGACGGACTTCACGCGGGATTATAGGCAGTACGTGTATGTGACAGAAGACGTTATATCTAGCTTCATTGGTATCGGGCCATCTATGATAGTTAAACACTTCCTTTATGGAGACCGTTAATACAGCAATAGAGAGATAGAAAATTGGGACGTGATGGCTATCCCTTTTTCTACTCAATTTAAACAGAACATACCATTCCGTTTAGACGTATTATTGACAGCTTCAAGAGAAAAGGTCCGATTCAACCCAGTTTAGGTCGTTGGAACACGGTGGATAATGCCGAGGTTAAATCTGCTCTCGCCACATTGGATTCGTGTGGCGAGAGCTTATGTGGAGACGGACGAACGTCAAAGAAATTGATAGATAGGTACACAAAGCGTGCGACTGTAGTTGTGCCTGGGGATAAGAACAAATCGAAATCGAAATCGAAATCGAAATAGTGTGCGGACTAAAAAGTCTGTACAGTGCCACCCAATAAGTATTCTAACCCTTTTAATCAATTTGTTTTATTGATTAGAAGACTAACAACCATTCAAATAGTGGAATTAATGCTAACTCGGAAATCGGTAGGATAATCGGAAACCGGTACAAAATAAGTATTTAACAACCAACCAACCAAATAATGAAAAGAATAAGTGTGCTAAGCCCCACACCTCGCTTAACACTGTGAAACACTCACTTCCGTCATATAACTCAAAACTTATACATCTCTCAGAGGTTTAATTTTGTTATATGATCGGTCTTTCAAATTATTGAAATATGTTTCTCCATTGCCACGCGGTCACAGTTTTACGACGTGTCCGGGTCGTTATGCTCAAGAGCGGGCTCGAACCGCTGACCTTCGGCTCATAAGACCGATGCTCTAACCTACTGAGCTACATGAGCATTGTAACCTACATCGTTCTATTTAAGCCATATTAGTACACTTTTTTAAGTTCTAACTGATCGCACTCGCTTTGTTGTATGCATCTACAAACATCGTAGTCGAAACAGTTGAAGGCAACATCGGCCTCAATCTCTCATACAAATACCCATGATCAATCGTCATCCTAGTAAAATCCAAAAATATAGTCGGAATGTCGCACTCCACCATCGTCAACATGTAACTCGCCAAAGCACACTTGTCTAATCGCTCTTGCTCTTCCTCTGTCCTAGCCCCTCGACATAATCCTCCTCGACATACTCCATTACGCCCTGCATTCTCATGCTGTCGCGATAACTTCGCACGGGATCGTGATGCATCGCCATAGTCCCTTATCGGTATCACCACCCACTCTATTTTTAGATTCGGATTCCTCGCACCTGTTCTTAACGCCTCCAGAAAATATGGGTTCTTCACTATCCTATGTGGCCAATTGAAATTGCTCTCCAAACCAGAATTACATTCGCGATACACTCCTTCTATAGTCTCTTCGTTATATCCTGTATCCATACCTAGATGCGTAAATAATCGTACCAAAAATGTCGTTCCACACCTTCCAGTACCTGTTATGAACACACTCGCTTTCATATAACGGATATCCACACTTATTTATGATACCATCAACGCATTTACATTACATGTTACCACCAACGCATTTACATTACATGTTACCACATACCATACACTCTACACACTTACATTACACATTCTTCTTCCTTTCAGACTCTTATACAATCACTTCAAGAGAGATATTACTCTATAATCGTGACATTCTATACTAACTCGGAAATCGGTAGGATAACCCTTTATCGGTATCATTCGAATACTTATGTCACCATACATTAATGGACAATATCAACGTACGTCACGTTCTATTCAATCTATATACATGGGGTCTTATACTCATCGACCCTACTATACACACATGCAGCTCCCTCTCCGGACTATCTATAAACGTCGCACACCAATACATCTGCTCTGCTGTTATCTTACTTGGTCCACTATATAATCTATATCTCTACAACATCCTTCTTATCATCCTCGTATGGATCGGGTGGCAAATATTCGGTAGTTGTCTTGTAACCGTCATCACTAATAGGTTATGTGGTGACTACGATCTTCTTCCATTCCACAACATCGCTTTCTACATCAAAACTATTCTCACACCATATGTCGGCCTTGATCTCACAGACAATCTACATGCTGGTATGATCGACTACCCTATATTATACTCTGTCATCATATACAACCTTTTCATGTTGTACAGAACATACCGTAAACACTAACACACTATCACCTCCTTCATATAACATTCTATCCAAATCAAAAATCTTCCCAAGAGAGATAATACACTACAATCTACACCTTTTTTGCTAACTCGGAAATCGGTAGGATAACCCTTTATCGGTATCTTTTCACTTCTTATAAGCATTTGAATCCCATAACCATAAAAAAAGCCTGGTTGGCCCCTTTTTGTTGTTATACTATCAATCCGCTCTACATAGCGGACATGTCCTGTCTCTCTTGAACCACTTCCCCAGACAATCTCTATGGAAGTAGTGCTTGCACTCTAAATGATGACATGTATTCTTGTGCTGTGCCTCTAAACAGATTGCACATACCTCCTCCATCTCCTCTCCGTTACAACCCTCTGTCTCTCCTTCTATCGCTCTCATCTGGAGACGTTTCGACTGCTGTAGGTCTCGCGTATACATATCCATTGTTCGAGTAAACGCATCACCATCGAAAGACTCCATCCTGAAACTAAACACGTCCGTCCCATTCTCCTGACCTATACGATGACATCTTGCAACCGCCTGGTCCTCTATCGCTGGGTTCCAATCAGGTGACACGAAATATACCTCGCTGAAACGTTGCAGGTTTAGACCCTCACAACCTGTCTTTATCTGCAGTACTATCGCATCCAAACTCGAATCCGTCAGCATCTCTGATCTAGCACTCTGACTTGTCTTTCCATCAAATCTTCCTACATTCATTCCACTTGAACGCATTGCCGACACTAGAGAATCCATCTCGCCCAAGTAATGACAGAACACTAATTTGCCTCTACCATTATCCATTCGACCTAAGATTGTCTCTTTCACTTTATCCAACTTACTCTGGTATTTCAAAGCTGACTCTATGAACTCTGAGTCATCCAATATACCCAATTCCTTCAACGCTTTCACTGAGTTCGCTAGCAGATCCATGTTGATACATGCCTGTCGTGCTCTCTGCAACATCGCAAAGTGATGAATACCTAGTGACTTGAAACTATTCTCCTCTCGTATCGCCACCTTACTGAACTCGAGGTGTGCATGGATGTCTGATGCTAAGGTCTTCTCTTCTGGCGATCCCCACTCTACGTTCACTACATGCTTCGTCAGCTCTGGTAATATCAATCCCACATCCGCCTTTGTCCTCTTCAATATCAACTCTCTTGCAATATCACCCACATTTTCTCTCTTTGTATAGAACTCTCGAGAGAGACCAAGTACCGAACACAGTCCATAGAAGTCACTTATACCATTCTGGATTGGGGTACCTGTTACCAACCATTTATGTTTTGCTCTTACCACACATCCTGCCTTATGGACTCGTGTGTTTCGGTTACGCATATGATGCGCTTCATCGAATATCACACGATCCCACTCGATTGACATCAGCTCTCCGAACACCAGCGGTGCTCCCTTCCTTGCCTTCTCTTTCAGTTGAGACAATGTGCCATATGTTGTTAACACGATTGGTGCTCTCGATACCTTCTCCATATCTGGTTTCTTTCCATGATACACTACACATTCGTGTCCCAATGTATTATAGATCACCGATTCCCATTGCTCCAACAATGCTCTTGGTACTACTATCAGAGTTCGTCTTACAAACCTACATAGTATCAACCCTATCATCTGTGATGTCTTTCCTAGTCCCATCTCATCCGCCAGGATCCCACCCCTTACTACTATGTTGTCCATCCGACGACCTTCCCCTTCTATACCCACACACCATTTTACACCTTCCATCTGGTACTCCTTCCGTTCCAGATGGTTTCGCACTATATAATCGTTGAACCGTTTCATCTTGTTTCAATTTAAGTATTTGAATCTTATTCTCTTTTATGCATTCTGCTCTTTTCTGTTTACCCACTGCAATTTTCTGATTACCGGAAATCGGTAACTTATTCTGTTATCGGTAACAAAAAAAAGGGACCCGAAGGCCGTCTTTTTTTGGATTTTTGTTTTTTGTATTCGCATATAATCTTTTACTTACCTAAGCCTCCTCCTCCTCGTCACTATCCTCATCCAACTCCACCATCTTGGTTCCATCCCAGCGCCCCACCGGCTCCTGACTCTCCATATCGTACATGACACCATCCTCATCTTTCAGGTACGTCACTCCGTTATGTTCGAACTTCACCACTGGAGTCGCCTCTTCATCGACCTCTTCCTCCTCTAGCTCTAGTTCTTCAACCTTCGCTTGGAGTTCAGCCACGACATCATCCGTCACCTCAGTCTTGGGAGCTTCCACCGCCTTTTTTGCTTTTTGAGTGGCTTTCTTGGCGGCTTCCTTCTCCTCCTTGGCCTTCACCTTGGCGGCTTCCTTCTCCTCCTTTGCCTTCAGCTTGGCTGCCTCTTTCTCCTCCTTCGCCTTCACCTTAGCGGCTTCCTTCTCCTCCTTTGCCTTCAGCTTGGCTGCCTCCTTCTCCTCCTTGCTGACAGTCACCTTCTTAGTGGGTTTGACTTGTTCAACTACGGATTCAGCATCGGACTCCTCGACAGATCCTGCGACAGATTCTTCGTCTCCGGTTTCTTCAGCTTTTGCTTGGGCTACCAATTGAGCAATAAGGTCATCGCCAGTTCCGCCGGTTTCGACACCTTTGTTCTTTGCAGGTCTGCCTCTTTTCTTATCAGCTGCCTTCGATTTCTTCGATTTCTTCGCTTCCACTTCGAACTGTTCATCCGCGATAACCCAACCCAACTTGGTGGCTTCTGCGACTGCGTCATCCTTCGAGATTGAGTTCTTCAGCATGTACGATGCGTATCGAATTGGACTCTTTCCCTTTGGGTCGCACCATTCTGGGTTATCGACACGATCAGTGATTAGACCGTAGTTTGGTTTACCATGATCGTTCTTTTCGCACTGTTTCACGCATGCACCGCATAGACCTGATTCTCCTGCTGGTTTCAGGCATTGCGTGTACAGTCTGCTTGAAAGGCACACTCCATTACAGCGTCCTTCTAGCAGAGCGTTACAGAATGGCAGTTGAACCAATGGCTTCGTGAACTTTGCCTTCTTGCTCTTTTTTTCTTTCTTTTTCGAAGCTCCTACCTCAAACTTTACACCCAACAACCCTAACGCTTCTTCCTTGTCGAAGCTATACTCCTTCGACAACTTATCTACACACACCGACACCAACTCCTCCTCCATTAAACGTCTCATTCCCTCCCACATACTCCCCTCCATTGTTACTTTCACTTCGCTTGTCATTTTAATGTTGATTGCTCGCGCTTTTATTCCTTTGATACTTTTACTCTTTTTACTAATACTTAACTTCAATTTTCTTGACTTCACGGGCTTTTCTTACATGACATCGAATTACAGTAATGTCTGGCTAATGTGGGAATACACATTACCATGCACGAGCATAAAAACTTAAGGAAAATTGAAAGTAACTTTAAAATAGATACATACACTACATAGACCTATAATTGACCATGCAAACGTTTCAAAGTATATACACTCCTCACCCCACCCGTTTAGTAAGCCCGTCCCAGATATGTCCTCAGTGCGGGAGAACGTTCAGCATCACAGGTAACCATGCTGTCTACAGAGCTTGTGACGCATATGTATGTTCTCCGATGTGCTCAGATAAAAGAGTAAAGCGCGTTGCGAGCGTAGACAGAGATTTCTCCAATCCGTCATCGTGGCAGATGAAGAGGACGAAAAGTGTGATCGACATGGGATATCGCCCGCTATCAGCTCCTACAATCATGAATACACCGGCCATTCTAGGACTGGAAGGAAGCTATGATGAAGAACCAGAATATAGCGAAGAGCATCCTATATTCCTCAAGGATGTTGACGATCATACAACGCCGACACACACCCATAAACAATCTAAACGTGGGTTTGATGATGAAAACGACGGAAGAGGCTGCCTATTTCCAGTCGGATTATTGTTGATTATGGCTGTGGCTACATTGTTCATGTTATAAGGACAAACAGTGGATACTACGCCCTAGAATAATTTTCTAGTTACGATTACTTGGTTTAATATCAAGTGGTAGTCGGGATAAGTTTCCGAATCACAAAAATATTACGATACTCTATATGGAAGTTTTTCTTGGTCTACTCCTGGTTCTTGTTATCGCAATAGTTATGGGTGGTAGTAATGTCGAAGGGTTCTCGTACTCAGATTGCAGACAAAAAGGTTTCAGTAAGGAGTTTTGTGTGACTACTCCTGTTGGTGCAGCTGGCACTGGAACCTGCTTGTGCGAAGATGGGCAGATGGGTCTCCAACTCCCGGGTTTTGGTGGAGAGTGTGTGTGCGGACCTGCTCTATACAGACCCGTATATTAATACCTACCAGAGATACTCATGGCTAAGTATCTTAGCGTTGTAATAGCCTTTCGATTTCTTTCTCTCTTTCTCGATCGCTTTAGATCGGATAGGTGTACCACTATGCCTGTTGAAATAGTTCCTCATACGCTTTCTTGTCCCATGATTCTTGGAAGTGTATATGCCTAACCCGGTCCTGTCTTTGAACTGCTGATAGTCGGACGCACCAAAATCTATGTGACGTTCGCTGCGAGTCTTCAAATCACGCACATGTGCCCGATACTTCTTACCCTTTATAGGCGATTTCTCAAATCGGATAATTCTTTCTTTCATCCGATAGCCTCCGAACATCGGATGTCCGCCCTTCAGACTAACCCTATTTCGCTTGCTATTTGACCTTGCTTTCTTTGCCAATCTCATAGTGCGACCTCTCTTGGGACATCCTTCCTGTAGTGTCTTCATATCAACCGATGCCGCAGGTCCCCCAGCCAACGCGCTGTATAGACGCGCATATCCCCAAGAGTGTGGCGTCTGATTTGGTCTTGAACCGGATGAATAATATGCACCCATACCCTTCTTGACTATCTTTCTGAGGGATTTCTTGGTGCATCCAGTGATTGATGAGAGTTGTTTGATGCTCAACTTCTTCTTGCTTTTTATTTTGTACGCATCTCTTACACGTTTCTCCCATGGTGTCTTTCTAGATTTCACACCCTTGACTTTCTTGCGAGTATGATACTTTCCTTTTCTGTACATTCTCCTCGATTTCCTTAGCTCCCTTTTTTGCTTCATTCTCTCTTTGCCTTTTAACGTAGGCGGTACGTAATGAGATGGAACAGAAGTCATTATATACTATCTTCAGATTCTTTCACAGACACGTTCCTAGTAAGAGTGAATATCCTACGGAACTTCTTCTTCTTGTCCTTATCATATCCTTCACATATACGACTTGGTGTTAACACGAAACCACACGCTTTGAGTACCTGTCTAACCAAATTAAGAAGTGGCCATTTCTGTGTGGAGGTGGCAGGTTCTTGCAATGCGGTCATTGATGATGACGAAAATATGAGTTTGAGTTGAGGCAGATGCGTTCTAGCGTTAGAGTACCTACTATCGTCTAAAAGAATGTCTCGATCAATTATCGTGTTTTCAAGAGAAGATAGTTTATCGCACGTTATGCCTACGGAGTTAATAAACTGAACTATAGTCTGTTCGCGTTCGTTAGACATATTATGAGACACTATCGATATAGCTTTAACCTTGTATCCCAGAAAATTGCATCACAAATGCCATGCACCCAGGTACCCAGATACAAAAACTAAACAAACAATCATGTCCACCATCAATCAATCGCAACTAATCACACAGCGTCTCGCTCTGGGAATGAGCATACAAACAATCGCACTGCATCATGGAGTATCCGAGACACATGTCAGAGATTCAATTGTAGATACTTGTAATACACTCGATATACCAGGGGTAACAAAAGAAGAACTGGCGAAAAGGTTCTCGCAAGATGACAATGAGCTACTCGTCCGCCTGTGTAACACGCCCATAACGAAAGACCAAGAGATAAACAATCTGAAAATAAAAATTACTTCTCTAGAGGATAGGGTTAACCTTCTAGAGAGATCAATAACACACCTTGTAAACAATCAAGCATCCTCTTTATTACCACCACCTTTGCCCAGGAACGCTTCAACCAGTTCTGACGGCGGCTACTGGCAAAATCAAGGAGAAAATATGAATAGCATGTTCCCGTCAAGGAATGTCGCATTGGGCTTATCCCAAACAGGGAATCGTCATTCGACCTACTGAATCTGTCTTCCACGAACCTATCTTACGCGGATTGGAAACATTACTAATGATGTCTTCTGGCATATAGACATTATGATCACCATCAACATAATAGTTGATGCCATTTACCTCGCTAACCCAAACCTCAACACGTTTAGGTGGTTTCGCGCCACCAGAACCTTCCGAGACAACGCCATGAGGTGTTCCCTTCTCATGTGTCCCACAAAATGAACATCCCTCTTTTTTTCTACGAGTACAACGCTCACCGCTAGCCCGGCGGGCGGTACAACGTTCAAACTCTGGAACAGTATTCTTTGTACGCTTTCGCTTTTGAAAATCTTCTTTGTCAAGCTTCAAATTAGAGAAGTCATAAACAAACCTCATGAAATCACCGGTCATGTCAGTACCATCATCACGCACGACAGTACGTCCATGTTCAGTAAACCATTCCTTGACAGAATCCTTAAAGGATTGCTGATGAACTTCTATCTTCTTATTGACTCTTCTTTCCATGCTGCCTGTTTAACTTGTTTTAAGACAATGTGTTTAGTTCAATTTTCTTATTTATCACCGATTGCACTTAAAGAACCGTCTAATCTAGTTACCTTCCGCGGTATAACCAACACACCATGTAACTGATCGCATTCAAAATATTTATGATCTCTTATCGTACCATTGTTCCTTCCAACAGCTTCGTCTAACTCGATACCACACCGCAAGCTTCTTTCGACATGGTGCTGTCCCACAAACCGTATCGTTCCAGGACAATCGTATCCTTCAACAGCGACTCTGGTCCCGATATCGCTGGTTGTAAACTCTGATATGATATCCCCTACATTGCTAGCTATTTCAGACTCTTCGGGAAGCACTGCAATTGCATCACCTTTGTACGGATAATGTGACTCTATGCCATCGCTAGTGACATTGATATGGGGGTTTATACTATAGTCTATCTCCTCAGTCTCTGATCCAAGTTCACTTCCGCTCGCGCTCGCCATACAAAGACCATCAAGAACAGTCTTCTTACTTGCAGGCATTGCATCATACCCGATAAACGATTTTATTGCACTCTCTTCCGCCGCTTTCATAGCGACAGGCGATGCACTTTTCTGTGTTCTCCCCGGGATCCTATCTATGTTAGTAATACCCGATTGGTTGAACTGTTTCAGTCTCACATCTTCCTCTACCACACCCATATGAAGCTTGGCTTTCAATAGAAGTCTAGTATAGTAGTTCGTATGGTGCTCATTAAGGGCACTAAGATATTTATAGAACATCTCGATCCTGCCTCCTAACATCATGTTCTTGAAGCCTTCCATGTAAACCAGATTATCAATATTCAGGCCCAACGCAGACTGCTGTTTATCGTTACGTAGCTCGGCCTCTCTATTAGAAAGCAACGACTCTAGTTCACTCAAACAAGAAATAATTGCCTGATGAATCTCCTTTATCGCGCGCACGTCATGTACTTTACTGTTCTCGAGGTGCTTGTATGGAGCAAACGTTTGGTTGAATGCCGCGTGACCAGTGACTCTCTGATCCTTGACATCATTTCTCGTGTAATCAATCATCATTCTGTACACTGTAAGATATTCACAGTATACACGGTTATCAATCGATCCGAATACTGACGAGAGGTGTTTGCATTCCCCCTGAATCAATTCGTTCTGAAAGAAGAAAGAATCTAGTCCAAAAACGAAGTCTTTGCTTCGATGTGTTGTAGTCAAATCCTGGTATATACCTACCAGTACATCATGTTTAGCCCGTAGTGTATCGAGGACACTAGAGATATCTCCACGTAACTCTATAAGACTCTCAAAATGCTCTTTCGCTTCCTTGTTTGATGCCATGGGTATGTAATAAAACGAGATAATTTTGATATCGCTGTTGTTATTGATTTATTTTTTTGGCCATATTAGATATACACATGTCAGACGGCATAGACATGAATGCAGATAACATCCCAGTAAGTGATATCGGATCACTTGCACCACCAGTGTCTCATGTGGACTGGACACCAGAACACGAGGCTATCCTCGTCGAGTGGGCTGACAAGGCAATGTGTTATAGATGGCTCCATTCAAAGGCTCATCAAAACTACGCCAGATCGAATATGTGGTTCACTATACCTGTTATCATTATGTCGACAACCACCGGAACTGCTAACTTCGCACAGGAGAAGCTCAACCCTGAATACAGAAGTTACGCGGCAATGGGTATCGGAGCAGTCAACATCTTCGCTGGCATTATCACAACAGTCGCGCAGTTCCTCAAGATCAGCGAACTCAATGAAGCTCACAGAGTCGCGTCGATCGCATGGGACAAGTTTTATAGGAACACCAAAGTTGAACTAGCAAAGTCGCCGGTAGAAAGAATGCCTGTACTACAGATGCTTAAACATGCAAAAGAAGAGTTCGACCGCCTCATGGAAACAAGCCCTAGTATCTCTGAGAAGATAATTAAGGACTTCAAGAACACATTCTCTGACGGCCTTTCGAATATTCAGGGGAAGTTGGTAGATTCAGAGCTCTCGGATAGACAGAAAGCTTATCTAAATCTCAGGAAACCCGAGATTTGCGACACAATTGAAACTACCGCAGCAGCTGTATATAAGCAGAAAGCAGGTGAAGCGGCCCCTAAACAAACAATGACCGCTATCGCGCTAGCGAGGAAAGCTATGGAAGTCAAGAAAAAACAGGAGAAGATTGAATCCATCATCACACAGTTCACACTTGCAAAAGGTCGGGCGCCTACAAACACCGAAATCGTAGACGAGCTGGAAGGTCAAGTCGCACTAGAGTTCGTGGAGAGATACATCGAAGAGTCACGTCCTCTCTCAGAAAACATAATTGTCGGCGACGCTAACGTCTAAATCATCATTTTGTCTTTACAACAAGACAGTATGATGTAGTTATACATATCAGTTATCATGCGACAGTGCCAGTATTTTGCGCTATCTCCGTGAAGGCAGATGTTTGATGCTGAGGTAATAATGCAGCAAAGATCATCATTGCAATAGTGAACATTAGATAGACACCATATGTTTCAAATCCGATCCCAAAGAACGCCAGTATTGCAGTGACGACATATACTGTACCTATTATGCCAACTAACGCATATAGTAACTTCTCAAGTGTGTTCATATACTATAATTGTACACATTTTTCGGACTGTGCACTCGCATAGCTTTCTAACCATATCATAGAGGATGCTATCACTTAATAACACTATCGACGCGTACACAGCTCACCGTCTCCACGAGAGAAGATCAGTCCCGCCTATAAGGACGACGGCCAACCACATTACACCCCATAACCCCGCCAGAACAATAAAGCATCCTCCTATACTTGTCTCTGTCTCTACAAGCACAGAGCAGCCACCAGAGATGGTTGATGCATCTACAGACACACATGAACTAGAAAAACTTATTCAAGAGGCACAGGCGATGAGACGGATCAAACAATTGCAAGAAGAACGGATAGCTAAAGCAGCCGAAATGGCAGCGGTGTTGGGGCCTCCACCACAATCTCAAGAACCAGAGGACGAGTGAGAATACTTACATTAATCTACCATTGTCATCGCTGTATTTGTGTTTTTCCTGATCGATCACATTGACATCGCTTGTATCAACATATGCGTAATTCACAGGCACCAACTGATCGAATCCCTTAACGACAACTTGAGGGAGCAATTCGATTTCTTCACCACCTAGTGTTACCGTTACTGTCCCATGAAAGACCGAATCATATTGTAAGCTCCATTTTGCATCTACATCCCTCATTCTCATTGTTGCTGCTATCATTTCGGATTTTTCCTTGCCTTCCTGTGAAGTCTTACTGTCGTCTTCAGGATCGGTGTCTCTATTAAAAAATACATCGGTTCTTCCCATGAACACTGCATACTTAACAATGCCGCCCTGGTTCCATATCGGTGTGTCTTCACGCGTGATAGTTACATCGTTAATGACTACAGGTTTATGGTTGCCCGAGATACAAGCGTAGCGCATAGCACGCTTGAACGTGGCAAGATAGTAATATGGCCCCATTGAGGCAAACGGAGAGGACACAAACTGTCCAAGAGATGCTGCAACCGCTATTCTGTTTTTATAGGAACCAAAGTAGAAAGGCGCAGGCGATGTATAAGGATGTCCGTTTCCATCGATTAGATATAGCAATTCTGAATAATTAATAAACGTATTCGTCACCATCTCTGCAACACTATACCCATAACTTCTCTTGGTATTCACAATCTCACTAGAAACGAGCGAGATGATCAATCCTTCGCTGAACTTCAAATACGCAGCATCCTGACTATTCTCCTTAAAAAAGAAACATGCTTTTCTGTCGCCAGATATATCGATGTGTCCTTGATATGTGAGCGTGTCCGAGTCGAAAGACTCGATTCCTGAAGCGGGTATTTGCTTCCTGGGAAACACTAATTCACCACCGCGGAACTCAAGCTCGAACGATAAAAAAGGATATCTCCCTTCCGTATTAACTGAATAATTCACATGATAATATTCGTCACCCACACTAAGGGATGTATTGTCCATCGAGAGAATGTCATCGCCTAGGTAAGACCACTCCTTGTCGGCGGTAGAATGTATACTGTTCCCGTCATACCGTTCGCCATCGTCAACTGAGATTTCGATGAAATCATCGCTATTATCATGAGAGGACGCGTTTGGCTTAGGTGTTCCGAAGTGTTCTATAATCCTAGTTCTTGTTTTGTTGCTAAGCATTGATGTATATAAAACAAGAACAATATATTTAACCGATTAACCAATCACCAACTACTTGGGAGTTTTCAAGCGAATGTTGTCCTTGGTCTTCACCGCCCGACTATCAAGTATGAACTCTGCGATCTCGCTACTTGGATCGCCTGGCTTGTCCTGGAAGTACTTATCAAGTGACTCAAGGAGATGCTTCTTGCTTATAGGTGCTTTCACCTTATTTTGACTAAAAACGATTTTGCCGTCTGTAATATCAAAACAATCTATTTCGTTTTCTTTCATCGTCTCAGCCAGATGCGCTGTTAGTAGTTTTTTCCTCTCTCTGCGTGTCTTTATCTCTTTCTGCAACTTTTTCATTTCTTTATCAAGGCTTACCCATTCGCGAATAGCCCCGACCAACTGCTCTTTTGTTTGTGCCATTTATTAACTATAGACAAAAATGGTTTAACCTATTTATCGATGATCACTTCTTTAGCTATGGTTCTTATGATCTTGTCGTCGCTACCCAGCGCATCAGATCCAGTTACATGCTTGACCATTTCACAAAACTCTTGTGTTCCGGAGTCTGAGTTTCTCCATTCGGGGTGTTCGGCCTCCCATTCTTTAATAGCGTTCACTTGTAACTTGCTGATAGCGCTGATAGCGTTTTTGATCTTTGGCTTATCGTCGCACTCCTTCCCCCATGTATCATTGTCTTTGACGTAAAGTATTTCCCTCTTAAGATCGCTGCAATGGATAGGTCGCTTATGCAAATCCAGCTGTTGCAGCCCTTTAAGAAATATGTTTGCGATACCTGCTGCGTAGCCGTTCTGTCTAGTTATATCAAGGTCGGATGTCTCCAGATGAAGGGTCTCAACGAAGTCTGTGAGATTCAATGCATCTTTACATGTCTCATTCAAGAACATGTTGATATTGAACTGTGCATTAACAGTTGTATTATTGCTTCCTACGCGAGGGATGAGGTCTTTGACAATACCACGCAACGCTTCGGTCTCTCCTAACATACTACTGTTTTGAGCTAGAAGAGCACTAATCATTGCTCGTAGTTCCTGTGTTTCGGTAGTGGTGGTAACAGTTACATGGGCTTCGTTCGCGGGAGCGGGGCTATTCACAACGATGTTTTCTGTTTTAGTACCACTACATGACCTCATATGCCGCTTCAAACTCTGGACATGTTTGTACGTTTTCCCACATGAACAGACGATCGGTCTCTCCCCAGGTGAACAAGCAAGTATATGTTTTTGTGTAGTTTCGTGTTGGGTCATCAAAAAACGTCTACTACAACCATAGTCGCAGTACTGACAATAATATTTGAACGAGTTCTTTACATTAGTTTTCGATGGCGCTGGTTTTGACATATGTATGCACTATGTAATTAGTATATTCGTGGCCTTAAGTCTGAAGAAGGGCAAAATGCTCAAATAAAATGCACTTTCTATCTACATGATTACACTTACATCGGAATATATATACCTACAACATAGGTAGCATATCTTGTCGAAGCATAGATGAGCATGTTGCCTTCATGAAATATGCACAAAATGCTCGCGAAAATATGCACTTTTTGCCTCCCACAGGTGGTGAATAGTACCTTTTTTTCAGTCCTACATAACATGCCTACATCAATTTTGAGTGTTAGACTCTGTTTTACTTACAAGCGTCATGATAAACACACTTTTTCAAACACGTTTTCATCCTTGATTTCTATGATCTTCCCTATCCAAAAATGTCCAATTTTCAAAATCCAGAATTAGAATCGAAAAAAACGAAAAAAATCCTGTTTACTTAGACACACCTACATATATGATAGTATTGATATAGGTATTGAACTTACATCAATGATGGGATATATATACGACATCATGCTGCAACAACTAGGTTGTTGTCCATGACACGCTTCGCGAGAGTAATCTTGGTACCCGAAACAGGAAGATTATTAGCGGCAAGTACCGCCTTCAGT
>Ga0255758_10000039_pt1 | contig 118995 bp, 83 predicted proteins | sample 011ome_24_FD_179958 | JGI IMG/M metagenome (GOLD analysis project Ga0255758, IMG submission 179958) | Coastal salt marsh microbial communities from the Groves Creek Marsh, Skidaway Island, Georgia - 011513CT metaG (version 2) | ecosystem: Environmental > Aquatic > Marine > Intertidal zone >... | reverse complement strand
CCGATGAGAATGATTTTGATCGAAAAGTGCCGATTGATTTTTTCTGCTTTTGTTGTTGTTCCTTCTTAAAGGAAGAAAAACCACCACCACGAGCGACGCATCTGTTGCTGTGCGTATGAGTATCACTACCACCCGACGTCAACGAAGAAGAGCGGCGGATTTTGCTCGTCGTCGGCATCATCTTAATCATCATCATATGTAAGAATAAGGGTAATGATACGAAAAAGCGTCGTTTGAAATAAAGCACTTTTTAGATATTTTTTTTATTTTTGGCGGTAATTTTTTCAAATCTTTTTTTCAGCCTCACTAAAAGAGAGTGTTTTATGTTGCGCTTAATATTACGCGAGTTCAAGAACAGAGTAATAATATTACAAAGGAGCAAAGAGTATAGTAGCTTTTTTCAAAGTGTGCGAGAAGATTTCACTAAAAAAAGTTTACTCGTCCCAGTCTTCTATGACGGTTCCGACGCCGGCGTCGACGTCGCCGAACTTTTCGGGCGCTTTTGAACCGCCTAAAAGCTTCGCGACGAAACCTTTTTTCTCTTTTTTCACCTCGACCGGAGCGCAGACGCCGTCGTTATTAAAGACGACTTCGGGAGTTGATTTACACTGCCCATCGCACGTGCAACTCAAGAAGCCGTTTTCTTTGATCATTTCGTGGAACGGGTCGTTTTTACGCACCGCGAGCATGGCTAACGTTCTCGTTTTCGATTTGGTTTGCTTAAAAATTTCTTCCAACGCCGGCGAGTAGGTGTAGTCGTCGATTAATAAGAACGAGGGTTTGACCGCGGTGAACAAACCAGCGCCGAGAGAATCCGAAATGTCTTCGTTTTGGTTCGCGTTAAACTCCGCGTCGACTTTCTCTTCGTCGATGGTGTTCGCTTTGATCGCGTTACTGCCGCCGTTACCCGCGCCGGCGACGTAGACCAGAAATTCCGGGAACTCTCTCGAAAACGCGGCGGCTTTGTCGAACGAGGTCGCGGTGAACGAAACCGCTTTCACGAACGCCGAGTTCATGGCGTCTCGCAGTTTCGGTCGCAAATCTTTGAAAAACACGTCGCCGTCAAACGCAAAGACGGTTGGAATTTCCACGTTTTCGCCGTGGTACAAGTTGCTCACGCTCAACGCGTATTGTAAACTGACCGCCGGTTCAATGGTGTGTTTCCCGAACGCCGAGCGACGCTTGACGAATAAGTCGTTCGCGGATTTAATATTACCGGCTTTTTCACCCCAAACGTGCGCGTTGACTAAAGCGGCGACGACGTTGTCTTCTCTCGATAGGTGTAAATTTTGATCCTTTTGCGCCCAGTTTTGTTCCAAAGCGGTGAATACATTCGAATTGCCTTCCCAGACTCGAACGACGCCGGATAAATGCGCCGCGTTCATTAACCGTTTCGCGACGTGCGCGAATGGACCTAAACTCGCGCCTAAAAACGTCGCCGAAAAATACGGCGCGTATTTCGATTGCCCGGTCGTTTCGTTCATCCAGTTTGGCGATTTCGGACCTCGGTATTCGAACTCGATAAACGGCGGCTGCGGCGGCGGCGGCGGAGATGTGTTGATTTTTTCCACGTGCTCTTTCTTTCTCTTCTTCTCGCGATCTTTGAACGATTTCTTCTTCGCGTCGGACTCTTTTTGTTTCTTAACGTCTTCCAAGTGTTTCTTGGATAAGAGCATGCGCCGGTTCAACGAGGATTCTCCTCCTATAAATTCGCCGCCGCCGTTCACGCCGGATTCAATTTCACCGTCTTCAGAGGACATCTGCACGGGGTCCGTTAACTCTCTCGACTTCAACTTTTCCGTCGGCTCTAACAACCCCGGCCGTCGTAACCTTTCCTTACCAATCGCCGCCCGTCGCGCTCGAATGCCGATTTCGCTATTACTCAACGCCTGGAAATACGTCGCCAATAAAACCTCCGGTAACGTTCTCATGCTCATCGATTGGCCTTTCACTTTACGTTCGAACGGATTCACCGTTTCCACAGTCGCGGAATCGAATTTGCAGTAATTCTTACTGAAAAAATCAATCTGCGCGTCCTTCAACAAGTTTTGCCTGCACGACGTGGAAAGATGATGCGACAACGGCGGCGGCGACGGTTGACTCGGCGGCGGTGGCGGTGGCGAAGGCGCATCTGGTATCTCGTAATTCGATCGTTCTCTCACTAAACTCGCCTCGGCCGCGGTTAATCGCGCCTGTAAAAACAGGTCGTCGCCGTCGTCTACACTCGAGTCGCCTCCTTCTTCGTTTAAAGCCGCCGCGCTACTCTCGTCCTCGCTCTTCGTATCTTCTTCTTCTACTCCACCACCACCAAAGTGCGCCTTCGGATTAAACGGCTTTTCGTTGGCGTTTTCAAACACATTCTCCCCAATAACGCCACGCCTCTCAGACACGCGCGAACTTTCTTCACCAGAAGGACGACTATTCGCCACCATCGCCGCGAGCGCGTACTCCTCTCTCAAATTTTCCTCGTACTTCTCCTTATTCGCCTTTTCAAAATCGTACGCCGTGTACGCCCGAAACGCCTCTCTCGCGCGTCTCGCGTGGTCTTTAACTTTCACTTTCGCTTTATTTCTTCCGTTTTGTATAGTTCGGTGAATATATACGTCTTTCGGTGCGAAGCGTTCGATGAGGAAGATGGACGCGAACGCTATCGCTATCAAGACCAAAAGGAACCGGCAGATTGAAAATTCGTGCTGACTTGTGTACGAAGAATAAAACTTCTTCTTCTTCTTGTGCTGGTACGCGCGAGCGACGTTTGTTGATTTCGAAGAGAACGACGAGAGATTTTGTCCTTTTCTCTTCTGGTTGTTGTTGTTCCCTCTTCCGTCGTCGTCTGAATCGTCGTCGCTTCTTTGATAATCATTTTCATCTTCGTCGTCGGAATCAATCGTAAACGTCTTTGAATGTTGTCTCTGTGATTGTCCTCGATGATTATGCTTCGTTTGTTTCCCGCTCCATAACTTGGCCAAACCGACGCCTTTAGCATTAGGAGGCATTTTGAACGCGAAAACAAGTCGTCGCGATGGCGCGTCTTTATCCAGAGTGTGTTGTTTAATACTCTACTACTACTACTAATGACGATATCTTCTTTCCACGGAGTGGATTCTCCACTTTTCGCGCATCACAGAGAGAGGAGTTGATATAAAGTCTCCTCTTTATCGGGGTTCAAACGCTCCTCTCGAGCAGCCGGAAGAAGAAGAAGAAGAAGAAGAAGAAGAAGAAGAAGAAGAGAGAGACGTTTGCGGAAGAGCGAGAGCGCGCGAGGCGGGCGAGTCGAGAAGAGGTGCTCTTTTGCGCGCGTCAGAAGCAGCTTTGTCGTCATCAATCAAAATCTAAATTGGAGATGCAATGACGCCTACGTCTCATGCAGCGCAAGGGGAGAATACTAAGAAACGCGCGGCGACGATAATCTGCACGCTTTTACTTTTGAGCGCTTTGCTGGCACTCTCGTCCGTCGTTCTCGTCGCGGAGAGAAGGAATTATTATAATACTCTCGAGAAGGGTAGTGGTCGTAAAAGTGCGTTTCGATTCCTCGATTCCATGAAGAAGGGAAAGAAGAAGGAGAGTGTGAAGAAAAGGTTCGTCGACGTCGTCGAAGACGATCAGATGGGCGATTTGATCGTCGTGAAAGAAGACAACCAAGAAGAGGAAGGGTTGTAGTAAAGAGCTCAGAAGAAGTAGTCGTGTAGTAGCGCTGTATTGTTATTAGTAGTAGTATTAGTATTCACCCGACGACGAATAAGGAGAAACCGGCGCACGGAGCGAGTCTTCTCGCGTGCGTTTTGTTGTCCTCGATACTATCGTCCTCGATATCGTCCTCGATATCATCGTCTACTTTCGAAGATGAAGGCACAAAGTGTACCTTGAAATTGTCCACGCGAAACGCGCCCGGTTTGAACACCAATAACGAGGCGTCAAAGGTAACCGACGCGCCCGGAGGAACGCGTCTGATGGTTTTCCGAGTTTCGCGGATCCATACGAAAGGCGAGAGTGTACCCTTTTCGCGAAGGAGTACCTTTTTCAGGTGCTGCTGCTGACTGGTGCTATTATTATCACCGTCTTGTTCTTTGTTGATGTCGAGTCGCGTCAACGACGAGGCGATATCAGTCGCGGTCGTCCACGCGTTCCTCGCCGAGTTGTTTTCTTCGTCTTCGTTCATATCGGTGGCGTCGAACGTCACGTCCACGCGTTCACGGCTTCCGTTGAAACACGTGATTGTTACCGGGACAATTTTGGTCTTTTGAGGCGAAGGAAGCGAAACCACGCCGTTTGGAAATGTTTTCGCATCCGAGATCTTCGCCACGGCTGAAACGCTGGTTTGCGAATAAAACTCGAAATTTGTAGCAACAGCGTTTTCATCCTCGTCCATCTCCGCCGGTGAATCGTTTGAATTTTTCCAGATATCGGTTGCGAAACATCGAGAAGAGCCGTTGAAAGCTCCATCTCCAACACCTGCCGAGTGCGTTTTCCATTGCAAGCTGACGCACATCTTCCGCGAAGTTGGAGCGCACAGCGTTCTCGAGATGGATTTGTATTCTTCGCTTTTATCCTCCTCACCGTCGAGGATAAGATCCTTTTTATCGTTACCGTTACTATCGCCGTTCGTATTTATATCACCGCGAGACAACTTGAACGTCACGTCGATCGTTTTCCCGGGATTTAAAAGTTTTCCATCGCCTCGAAAACACGCGTTCGAGAATAGTTTCGTCGTTTTCAAAAATTCAACCGCCGGATCCTCCGTCTCCCGAGGAGAAAGACTCGTCGTCGTCGTCTTTCTCCTGGCGGCGAAAATCGAGGTCAGTTCGAACGTTTGCGTGCTCGAACAGTTGATTGCTCTCAACGTACAAATCGATTCGTTCACAGATGAAGGAGATGGGACGACTTTCATCGTTAACATAATCGATCGCTTCGTCACGTACCGCTTCGAAAGCTTCGCCAACCGATACCTCAAAAGTTTAGGCGCCGGCGGTTCTGGTTGATAACACACCAGGGCGCGCGATTCCTGCGTCGTCGCGTTGCCCGAGTTCATCATCCGAGCGTTGTTACTATTTTCACTGTCGTTGTTATCGTCGTTGTCGTCGTCGTCGTCGAAGTATGGATCATTCGCACCTTCCGACGATAACAGCGCACTATCCAAAGCTTCAAAATCTTTCGGCGATAGACGAGCCGGGTGGAACCAACACGATATACAAACGTGTTCTTTCGGTTGAATCGAATCACTGACAGCGAATACGTTCCCGTATTGTTTACTGTTATTACTTACAACGCGGTGCATATCATTCTCGCACGGTGTAAACGCATTGGAAGGTAAACGGATGCGGACGTGTCGCGCAGTCGCGTCGCTCACGTTTCGAATGATCACGTTGACTTTTGAGATGGACCCATCGAGCGCCACAGCTGATGAGGCGTTCGCTAAACTCCCCTCGCTGCTCTCAAAGGACGCCTCAAGTCTCGGCACGGTATCGACAATATCAAAAACTAACCGCGATTCCTCCGGGATATCTCGCACCCAAATCTTACGAACCTTGGTCGCTTTCTCCTTTGCCGTGTCCCGCCTGGACAACGGCGCTTTAATGTCAAACGTAGCTTTGCCGAGCGCCGTATTTTCTAAAGTCCACTTTACGCCAACGACACGTAAAACGCCCGGCTTCTTCGGCGTCACGCGTAAAGTTATTTCACTTTTTTCGTTTGGTTGCAGTTCGAGCAGAGCGATGGTTTCACACGCGACTGCGTCGTTTGTCACATCTTTTATATCCGATTGGTCCGAAAATTCCCACTCCAAAGAAACGTTGTGCAAAGTAATCGGTATTCTCAAAGGATTCGAGAGCTTCGCCGTGACGAAAACGACTTCATCTTTCGCGGTTACTGAACGCTGTTCCTTTGATGCTTTACTGCTACCACCATCGAGCCAATTGCTGGAAGCGTTATTCGCACCGCCTTGTAAGTTTGGAACGACGCCAGATTTTTCCTCGATAGATTTCCAAGACACGTCGCCAAACGCAATCTTTGATCGCGCCGTATGTTTGAGAAAACCGGGACTCGCGCCGTTCGACATCTGTCGTTCGAGTCCCGGAGAAGACAACGATGCGTTTTGGTCCGTCGGTGTTGTTGGTAACGTCATCGGTGTCGCCCTCGTCTTATCAATCACCCCAGAGTTCTGATCTTCATCGTTGACGAATGAGACGAAAACGGTGCTCACGTCCACCTCCGGCAATGGCGCCGAAACGACATCACATGATATATGAGAAGATTTGTCTCCGTTCAAATAACTCGACACGACGTGTAAATATTCTCTCAAATACGTTCTCTGTGTAGTTTCCGTTCGACTGGCGTGTATGCGATCGTTGCTACCAAACTCGTTCTTCCGACCGTCGCTACTCCCGAGTAATCGTTGAAAATATCGAACCGCGTCTGCGTTGTTCCCATCGTGCGCGGCTAATCGAGCGAGCGAAAACAAGCAGTGCTCTCGACACTTGTGCCAGGTATTTTCATATCCTAAGGATGCTAAAGATAAAGCGTAACACCTCGCCGCCGCGCGTCGCGCGTTTACGCGCGCGTATCCGTGACCAGCCAACGCGGCATGAAACGCGTGTTTCCTCATCCAAGGTTGCGATTTTGGAACTTTCCTCGTCAGCGTTCTCGAAGCGTCAATCTCTAAGAAATTTCTCGAGGCACGCTCGAGCAACAGCGCGGATTGCAAATCGTCGATACCGCCAAAGTTTGCGGCTTCTTTAGCGAACGTTGTCGCCGCTTCACGAAATTTACCACTCGCGATGAGCGAAACCGCCCTGCGAATAGAACACAAAACCATCATTTCGTCTATGTAATTGAACGAATCTACATCCAACGAAGCTGGGGTGATTCCTCCCGCTGCTGCGGTGAGATATTCGTCTCTTTGTTTTTTGACTTTCGCGTAACACGAAAGCGCGTACTCAAACGCCGCGTCCGCTTCTTTACGCATCGCTTCGTCGTTTCCTCCAGAGCCTAAATTACTACCGCTACCGCTACTCTTCATCGGACTCGCCAAAGTCCCGCTACTATTACTATTCTTTCTAATATCGTCCGCCTTTATAGTCAAAGCGATTCCAGACGCTTCGTAAGCCAAAGCGCAACTCTTCCAGTTCTTCTCCGCTTTATAATCCGACCCAACAAGTTTATAACTCGCGATCGCGTTATCGATGTCGCCTAAAAATAAGCTTAAATCTGCGGCTTTTCGAATTTGTGATTCTTGCGACGAGTACACGTCTTGCTTAGAGACCGTATACGAAGTAGTGCTCGGACCAACGGCTGAGAGATTGGTATCGCTGCCTTCTCGAGAGTGCGAAGGCGAGGAATTCGCTAACGGAGGAATCGGTACCGCGGTCGTACCGCTCCCGCTGCTACTCGTCCCGACCACGTTCCTCCCCCAAAACGATTTGAATTGGTTCTTAAATCCTTTCCTGGTGTTGAAGATCATAGCGTTTAATCCGTACAACAATCGTTCCATGTGCGGTGCGATGACTCTTTCCGTCAACCTCCTCATGAAAGCATTCAACACAATTTTTTCAAATTCGCTGTCGCTAAAATTTATCGTCAATGCGCTCACTTTTTGCTCTGAAAATTTCCGTTTAACGTCCATAAGCGCTCGCTCGTGCGTCTCGTTTCTCGCTCTGAATATTTCAACCTCGTTGTCATCCATGGGTTGCAATTTGCTCGTGTTTCCTTCTCCACCTCCTTCCTTCGCGTCTTGCAAAACCACAAAGTGCCGAACGACGTCCACGTCCGCTCTTTGCTTGACAAAACACGGTGCGTTTTGCATCGTCTCGCGCAACATCAACTCCAACTGATTTTGCGGTTCAGGCTCGCTTGCCGAGCAGACGCATATAACCGCGACTGGATAATCGCTCGGGTTTAAATTATGATATCGAATCGAATCTTGCAAACCGTCGTAATGGTTCTCAAACGCCTTTCTCGAGTGTAACACGGCGTCTTCGTTACGCTCTTCTCGAAAAACAACGTCCAACAACGTTTCGTCGCGCTCGATCGATGCCAAATCGAACGTACCGTGCGAACTCTCCTTACCACTACTCTCCAGCTCCCTTAACGTCCTTTTTCTCACTTGGTTCATTTGCTCGCACACCTCTTCTTTCCTCTTCACCTTCCCTTCGTTAAAGCCAATCACGTTCAATCGCGCGCTGGACAAATAGTGCGACACTTGACCGTCGTTTTGATTGTTTCGAATCGGAACGTTTCTTAAATTATCGACGACGTGCCCATCTCGTAAGGATGCTTTCAAACGGTCCTGGAACGAACCGTTACCACCAGAACACACGCTCTCTCGCACGGTTGGAGAAGATGCGACGATAATCGTCGCGTTTTGATCGAAGAATAGTCTTCTGTTTACTTCCATTCTTCCTCTTCTGAATTTCCCCACAACGACCTTCTTACAGTTCTTCAACCAAAAGCTTTCAGAAGATGCGTTCACCACACACACGCGCACTCGCACTCTCTCTCAGTGCGCGATCAACAACTCTTTTTTCGATTCCTCCTCTCTGACCGCGAATGCGCGTGCGTCGACTTTGATTTGTTTTTTCTCTCTCTCGTGCGGTAAATTTTGGAGTAAATGCGAGAGACTTTGATGCAAAGTTGATGAAAGTTACATTAAACGCAGAGGACGATACGCGCGCATACATACTACTACTACTCTTCTTCATTTTCTACTACTGCTACACAGGCTATACATCTTTACTACTACTACTACTTCAAATTGAACCTTTTCCAGACGGCTTTGATGTCCCCGCCGCTTTCGTCTACGCCGGCGTGATGGCTTTCTAAATCCGTTTGCGAGCTCAACGGCGCGTCGAAGAATTCATCGTTTTCGTTGCCGTTATTACCAATGCGATTGTTTCGCTTGGCGCTTTCGGTGAGGCGTCCGGTGCGGGTGCCAAAGTCACCTTCCGTGACGGGCGGCGCGTCTGTGGTCGGTAAGGTTTGTTCGCGGAGCGTGCGAGGCTGGGCGTTCGAGTAGGGGTTGTGACCGCCAGCACTACTGCCACCGAAACCTAACATACGGAACGGCGCGCTTATGACTGATCCAACGAGGCCACCAATAAGACCTCTTTCCGCGGTGTTGTGGCTGTTGTTGTTGTTATTATTACTACCCATTTTTTCTCGATGAAGTATCGCTCTTTCTTCGCTGCTCAAGTTTCTCAAATCGCCCATTTCTATGGCGCGCTCGCGCGGCGATTTATTGTCCGGGACGTCGTCGTCGTCAAAAGCATTTTCGGTGTCGGAAAAGACGTCGTCGTCTTCGTCCTCGAATTCATCGGTTTCATTCCGTAATTTCATCCACTTCGAAAACTGTCTGTATCGTTTAAACTTCCAAAAATACATTCGCGCTAATCCAACCGCCGCGAAGAAGAGCGCGCCGACGATGATAAAGCCACCAATCATGACTTTGAACATGATTTGCTCTCTCGCTTCTTTAGCTCGGTCTCTGTCGAACCCAGTTCCGGGCGTTCCCGGTGATTCAGGCGCTCTCGGAGCCGGTGGTGGAGGGGGATGTCGCGTAGCGCCCGTCGCCATGTCGAAATCCATCGCCTCGCGCAAACCGTCGCAATCCACTTTCGGTGAGATTTTCACCGTTTGCTGCGCGCTTTCGTCGTCGAATTCAAAGAGCGTGTTCCGAGCGAATATGCCACCAATTATAGAACCTTGTTGTCCATTATCGAACACTCCGACACAAAACGCGTTCGGTTCGTTCGGGTGCACGAACAAATAATTCTCCGGGAGAAACTGGATGGGAAGTTCCTCCTCGTTCACGCCTATAAAAGTGAGATTGAACGTCGGGAACAAATAGTTCACGTTAGATTCCGATAACTGTTGATTTTCGTTCAAGCTCCTCCAACACACGTCGTTCGGGTAGTTTGGATCGCCACCACTAACTCGGAAAAAGTTCGCGCCGTGATCGTTGACCACTTTATCTTCAATCTCCGATATGAACGGTATGAAGACGTCTTCGTGTAAATACGTGTACGTTGTTCCGGAATCGAGAACGGTCCCGTACCCGGCTCGAAACGCTTCCATTAACTCCGCTCCGCTTGGTTTTTTGAGCTCTGTATTTCTGACAAACATCCGGTGCACCTCTACGTTATAATATTGCGATTTCGACCCTTTGACTAACTTTACCGTACTCGTGTGCGTTTTTCGAGTCACAAAGTTCGCGTAGTGCTGTTCCGGCAACTTACCTAAACTCAAAACGCCTCCGCCTTCGAACGATCCTAAACACAAACCGAACGTTCCATCGTAGGAACCCGGCGGATACGCCTTCTTCTTCAACTGTCGGTGTAACCCAGCCTCGGCTCTGCCTAAAGCAATCATCCCGTTCGCCTTTTGCGTCTTCAACATGTTCGTCTCGAGCGAGTTACATCCAAAATGTATCCTCGGCGTCCCTAAACTCCCTCCGACGTCGATGACATCACTCACCACGTGCCCACCGACTTGCGAATCCTCCGAAAACTTCTCGTCGTATTCACACAAACCGCTCGCTCGACAGGCGCCAAAAATACATCCGGAACCGCACGGCACGCGTTCGTACGAGCTCGATTTCGCCGCGTCGTACGGCGCGTTCGATCCGTGCTGACCGCACGAAGCGCACGGGTAACACGTCACGAACGTATACGTCGACCCCGTATCTACGATGACTTCAAATTGATGCCCAGGTGTGCCAATCAATACCGTGGCGTAAAAATACCCCGTATCTCTCGCTTTCCCGTTCAGTTCTAATCCAGCGGAGGAACTTTGTTTTAAAGCTCTTCTTCTTCGTCGTCTTCTCTTCTTCTGAAAGACTGCCAAATCATCATCATCGTCCTCCTCGTGCCCTTCGTTCTCACGATCACCATTTCCTTCCTCCTTTTCCTTTCTAAACTCCACATCAATCTTCCTGTGCTTCAAGGAAAAATGTCGCACGTGCTGCCCGTTCGTACGAAAGGTCGACGAAACGTCTTCTCTTCGCGCGTCGTCTCCGCGCGCACCCAAAAATCCGCCCCGTCTCTCGAGCAGCGCGACGAGTGCAACCAATACCAAGCAAAGGAGGAGACTCTGAGAAAGCGGCGGTTTTTGTCTTCGTCGTCGTCTCGTTTTCTGGTGCGAAACACTCGTCGTCGTCATATCTCCCAAGAGTCCTCAAAGTCGGGGAAAAAAGAAGTGAAGCCTTGAAAGTCGTTACACAAAGTCAAAAGAACATGTCGCGGAGAAGACTGTTGCTCGCGCCTCCTCTTTTCGCACCGCGGAAGAGAGGAAGCGAGAGAAAGGTCTTCCCTCAGCAGCGCGTCGTCGTCGAGTGTTCTTCTTCTTCGACGTGTTCGAGAGGCATTCGAACGTTTGGAGGAGGAGAAGGAGGAGGCACGAAGGATGATTCTTCGACGCGTTGGAAACCATTCGCATCAAACGCATCGTCATCATCGAAGAGTATTTCTTCGTTCCGAGGAAAATTTCGACCAAAACTTTCGACGGAAACGACGGAAACGAAAAGAAGAGCGCTGTCGTGTACTTCCTTTCCGTCGTTCGCGGCTTCCGGGGCGAGTGGTAGTATAAACAGTAACATTAAGAATGACAACGAAAAACGAGGCATAGAAACAACGCAGAGGAAGGAAACGGACGAGAAGAAGAAGACGAAGAAGAAGACGAAGAAGAAGACAAAGAGACCACCAGAAGGCGAACGAAGGTTTACTAATGAAGGGGTTATTAACATACGCGCGGAGGAAATCTTGGAAAAGAGACGATTAGAGCGGCAACGGACGCCGCTGAGCGAAGCGCGCGAGTTACACTTGCTCGCGACGGGGTTACACGTGCTCGCGACGACGACGACGACGAATAATAGGAAGAAGACGAAGAAGACGAAGAAGGAGACGATGACGATGAACCATCGAGACTACACGCCTGAGATTGAACGCGAGGCGAAACTGTTAGGCGTGTCGCCGCATTTGATTCGAGGCCGGAGGTATTACGCCGCGCTGCCGCCCGGGTCAAAAAAAGTGATTCCTCGGGAGGTGTGGGATATTTGCGAACGGTTATCCGGGCGAGGGTTCAAAGCGTACATCGTCGGCGGCGCGGTGAGAGATTTATTGCAAGGCGCGAAACCGAGGGACTTTGACGTGATGACGGACGCGAAATATGCGGACATACAACAAGTGTTTGGATGGAAACGCGTGAGGGTCGTTGGACGACGGTTTAAAGTCGCGCACGTGAGAACTTTTAAACCGACGCACGGAAGGCCGTACGTGGAGGTGTCCAGTTGTACCGAAGGCGATGAGAAAAGCGAGGAAGATGCAGAAACAGACGGCGGCGGCGGCAACGACGACGACGACGATTCAGACGACGATGACATCGACCCGAGTTGGCAAAGTTCGCCGAGAATGTATTTACGGAAAGACGCTCGCAAGCGCGATTTCACCGTCAATGGCATGGCGTACGAATTATTGAGGAATCTGTTGCACGACTACGTGGATGGGTACGAAGATTTGCGAGATAACATTGTTCGATCGATCGGAAAACCGCACGTGGCGTTTAAAGATGACCCTGCGAGGATTTTGAGAGCCATTCGCGTCAGTGCAAAGCGAAACATGGAACCGACCAAAGAAGTTCGCGCGACCATGCGCGCGTACGCGCCTTTACTGAACGAGTTGAATCGAGAGAGAAAGATGTTGGAAACGCGAGCGTGTTTGGCGAGAGGCTACTCGAAAATCGGCATGAAGATGCTGTGGATGAGTTCGACTTTGGACGTGTTGATGCCAACTGTAGCTCGTTTCATCAAAGAAAGAGGCGGCAGGAAAAGGACGATGCTAGAGTTTCAAAAGACTGGATTTGAACACGTTTTAGACGCGAAGAGTTGGGACGAGGAGAAGGAAGACTTTCGAACGATATTCATGAATAAGGATGATGTCGCGGATGATGTATCCAAGAAACGAGTTCCAAGCGGCGTCACCGCCGGTGGCTTGTTTAAATTGCTGGAAAATTTCGACAAGTACGTTGGAAAAGACGTTAAATTGACCGAAGAAGGCGTGAGCGCAGAATTTCTCATCGCCACGCTCGCGACACCGATCGCGTTGTACTATTCCGGTTTAAAAACCGTTCCGAAATACTCGACGAGGAAACGGCAAGTTGAAGTGCCAACAAAGAAGAAATCTTCCCGGGGAGGAGGAGGAGGAGGAGGAACAGGAGGGAAAAAGACGAAAACTGTCACGGAAGTTAACCCGGCGTGGTTGCGATGGACCGCGGCGTGCGAAAGAGTTTTGAGAGAACTCTCCGAAGTCGACGGGTTGATGTTGAGTTCCGGAAGAAGAAGTAACAATCAAGGCGGGAGAACGTATCAGATTATGACGAAGAGTTTTATGAACTCTTCTTCTTCTTCTTCTTCTTCGGCTTCGATCGAGTCGGATGACGACGAAGAGAAAGACGATGACTTTGAAGACGAAGATTTGATCGATTACGAGGACGAACTCGGCGGTAAGAAATACGAAGAATCTCAAGCGTCGTTGGTGAAAATCGTGTACGAGACTTTCGGCGTCCCGGAAACGGAATTCGACGAAGATAGTTTTAAAGTTTTCGTCAACGACGACGACGATAAATAATAGGTAGATAATAGGTAGATTATGTACTAGATGTTTTTGTAGTTTTAGAATTAAAAAGTATTCCTCGCGCTCTAAGAAATTTCCTATGGGCTAATCTAATGCCTCTTACTACCACCACCTTCTGAAGCGCCTTCATTCATCGCTCTCTCATCTCTGGAGTACGAAATCTCCCCCGGTTTCGATCGCGCCTTCATCTCGTACTCTTCGTCCTCCACGCGTAAAAACACGTGATAATGCGGCACGTCCACCGAACAGTTATCGTTCATGTCGTAATTCCACTCCACGACGTCCTTTCTGTGTTTCCTCAGGTACTCGCTGACCCACTCTTGAATCTCTTCGCCTTTCATGTCTTCTCTGCTCCACAGCGTCCAATGCGAGACGCCCGGAGGACAATCGTACGGGAACATGTTCTCTTCCAGAACGACGTTCACCCCCGGGTCGTTTCCAAACACCGTCTTCTCTATGTGGTCCTCCACGCCGTAATACCCTCCAAGTTCGTCTAATTTCGCCACGTGCTCTCTTTTCTTCGCCGTCATTTCTTCCGAGCGCATCCAATATTCCAGGCGTAAAGTGCACTTTGGTCGTTCGTTTCGTTTCTCGTCTTCATCAATCTTCTTCTTTTTGTTCGTGGTGGTTGTTTTTGTGGTCACCAAATCCCACCGCGTTCGTTTACTCTTCGTCTTTGTCTTCGTCTTCTTAACGCTCTCGTCTTTATCGTCGTCGTCATCAAAAAACAGCGACGAGAGTGCTCCTCCTCCCGTCGTTTGTTCAGAGCTGCTGTGATTGTCATTGTCGTCGCGCGTTTTTTTCTCCTCCTCCTCCTCGCGATGATTCCGAACGACGACGACGAGATTCGTCTTTGTCTTCTTCAACTTCGTCTCTTCGAACAAACGCGCTCTTCCAATATCTAATTCTGGGTCCACGAGGACGATCACATCATCTTCTTCCTCCATGTCTTCGCAACGCAACAGAAGAGAAGAAGAAGACGTCGGAGTAGTAAAAGAGGAGGAATGCTGAGAAGACCTTCTTTCTTCCGTTGTGCGCATCTCTCTCTCTCTCTCTCTTTCCTTTCTTTCGGAGTAATTCTGACGAGACGTTTCCAAACGAAACGACTTTTTTCAAAGAGACAAAATTGTTTAGGGTGTACAGACAAAATTGTTTAGGGTGTACAACCCTAATTGCAATAAAGGCACATGTCTCTCTTTAGAACATTTTTGTCTCTTCATTTCAGAGCGTTTACTTTGCGCGCTTTCCGTGCACACGCGAGAGAGAGAGAGAAGAAGCAGCTTTTGAGCAGTTTTAGTCGTTCATTGTTACGCTTCAGTAGTCGTCGTCGTGCACAGAAGAGAGCGTCTTCTTTTGTATATATTCTTCTCTCGGATTTTACGGGAAAAATGATGATGGGACGCGGCCCGGCGGCATCCATCACCAACGCCAGGGCGAACGAACGCTCGGGTCTTTTAGAAACCCCGAACAACGCTGCGAAAGAAGAAGAAGAAACTACCGTAAAACATCGAAACGCGTCCTCTTTACTCAAAAAGATCGCAAAAGCTCGGACAAAAGTCAACGTTCCATCCGCCATTGGTGGGTTCGCCGTCGGCGTGAAATTCGGCTTCGTCCTCCTCTTGGTGGTCTTAGTCTGTCTGCCGCGAGAACGCTTCGACTCTTTACGAACAAATCTCGGGGAGTTTTTACCGATAAGTTTAAGCGAGCGAGTCGTAGCGCCGGAGAGTTCGTATAAGAGAGAACACGGGGTGGTGGCGAACTTAGGGGCGGCGAAGCCGTTAGCCGGCGACTGGAACCCGAACGGCAAGAGCGAGAAGCGAGAGGTGAAGTACCCGAGGAAGGATTTGACGCCGAAACCGACGAAAGTCGCAATCGCGAAGAAGAAGAAAGAAGAGGAGGAGAAGATTAAGAAGACGACGACGAGTAAAAGCAGCAGCAAATCATCATCATCGTCGAAGAAGAATGATTCTTCTTCTTCTTCTTCAAAACATTCGTTATCGTCTGAATCGTCGTGGAAAGAAGGCAAGCGCTCGAGAGAATACGAAGAAAAAGAGAGACAGTCCTCATCAAAGATGGGTGAAAGAGAAGAAAGAAAAGAAGAAGAAAAGGATGACGAAGATAATCATCATCACAGAAACAAGAACGATTGGTACAACGGCCCAGAGCCGATTCCGCACCTCATCGACCACTTGGAGGCGCACGATTTGAAGCCGTCGGATAAAGACTTGAGAATTTTAACCATCGCGAACGCCGCGTATTGGCCGTTGGCGGAGATTATGTTAGACTCTGCGAAAAGACACGCGCCAGAAATCGCCAATCGATTGACTTTCATTCTTTCGGACGAAAAATCCGTGAAGCAGTGTAAAGATCGCGTGACGAAGAGTTGCCAACACACGTGCTTCTTCGATCACGAGATGGAAGACATGTTGGGCAAGTACACGAACGACGAAGGTTCGTACAAATCGGCGTACGATTCCAACTTTGGCGTGAAATTACGCCAGTTGTGGACGTGGAGAAAAGTGAAAGCGGTCAAAACGTTGGTCGATGCCGGATACGCGGCAATGTTTGTGGACGCGTCGACGGTGTTCTTAAGAGACATGCGCGAAGACGTGTTGCACGAATTACTCGATCACGACGCCGCGCTGGTCACGTTGAGTGACTTTGGCGGTGCGACCGAGCAACACGCGACGAATACGGGTTTGATTGCCGCGACGCCGGCGAACAAAGACGCCGCTCGAGTCTTGCGCACTTGGTTGAAACGCGAAGATCCGGAAGATAAAGACAACACGGAGCAAGGCGTTTTGACGTGGGAAATTGCACCGAAAGAAAGAGAAAATGGGGTGATTATCAAAGCTCTGACGCAAGTGCAAGCGCCAAACTACGTGACGTACGACTTTAAGTCGCACTTGAACAAGGGTAACGACGACGGCGGTAAGTTGGGCAAGGATGAAAAAGGCAAAAGCGAGGAAAAACAACAACACGTGGCTGGTCTCGTGCACGCCGCGTATTGCGGGTGCGTGGACGCGAAAGAATCGTTCATGTCCAGAGTGTACGAAGAGTCCAAAATGTCCTCGAAAGAACTCGGCGAACGCGGTTTGAAGCCAGAAAAAATTGAAGAAAAAGATTGCGACGTGTACGACAGGAAGAAGTTCTTGAACACGGGCCGCGCGCCGTGGGATTGAAAGTAGATAATAAAAACCGACCACACAACTTTGAAAGAAATCAATTAAATGTACCACTATACTATTCAACAAAGAATCTATGATGAAGTTTACACGACGTTACTCACCGGCGTTCCTTCCCACTTCAAATACTTAACGTTCACGTCCAACGCTTTCGCTCGCCTCGCCGCCGGGGTCACAATCTCGTCCAGCTTCGCAATGGTTTCCGCCGTCACTTCGACTACTTGACCGATGACCACGTTCGCCGAGTCGTTTCCATTCGCGTTCGTCGTCGTCGTCGTTGCATCGGTTGTGACAGTACCTTGTTGTTGTTGTTGTTGTTGTTGTTGTCCATCGCCTTTACTTTTGCGCTTCAAAATTTGCGCTTGTTCGAGGACTAAAATGACATCCTGCGTGGCCAGATGCGTGAGCTTGGAAATCTTCGAAAGCGTGATCACTGTGCCAATTTCCAGCGATTTCAACAACTCGCTGATCACGTCTCCCCAATACGCGGAGTAACTCATCAATCCTAAATCCGATAAAGGTTTCTCTGGCGTTCCAACCCAGCTTTCGCGTTTCGTCAACTCGTACGAAAACGCGATGAGAAATCTACCGTAGCCTTTGCGCTGGTACGGCGGCAACGTCAATATGCATGCCAAATTATGTCCCGTCTGAGAGCCGTTTTTGTCTTTAGAGAAGTATCCGACGACCCTGTGTTTCTCATCTTCGCCTTTTTCGCACAAGGCGTAGAAAAGCATCTGCGAAACGTCGTGATACAAAGTCTTGTGATCGAGAAAGAGTTTTGCCAACAGACACAAGTTTTGGCAATACGTCGCCGCTCGCGCGCCGTCGACTTCAAACACCGACAGTTCTGGACGAACAATCTCTTCAATTTCTCTCTCTTCCCCATTTTCACCACGCATCGTTCTCTTTTCGATTTCTGCGGGGTGCCTGTAAATTTCGTTCCCGGGCGGGTGCGTCAAAGGGCAACATTTTTTATGTTTCACGAGCGTCTTGCGTCTTTTGCAATATTTCAAACAAAATTCACAAACGAATAATCTGTTATCGCTGGTGAACTCGTCTGGATACGGCGCTCGGTACCAACAGTCCACTTCAAACGCTCCCAATTGGAGAACGTCGACGTTTTTTGCATTTTTCACGATGGCCGCCGCCACGTCGTGTTGGTGTTGCTGCGTCTCCTTCTTCGTTCCCTTTTTCTCTTTCGGCTTCCCTCCTTTTGTTTTATTGTTGTTGTTATTGTTCATACTTGCACTCGTTTTCTTTTGATTCGCGACGACGGCGTTCGCTGCTGCCTTATCGTTGTTATTATTTTCAGCGTCGACATCGACGACTTCGTTTGGTGGTTCGACTATAACCGTTGGTGTCGCTGCGTCGGCGTTTCCAGCCACCGCGGTTGCTAAAATGGTTGCGTTAGTCGTTCCGTTGTTCCTAGCACTCGGTGACGTGGCTTCTACGGTGCCATCTTCTCCTGCGACGACGGCAGCGACATCAACGATGTCCCCGCTACCGCCTCCGATCTTCTCTTTCTTGTTACTATTGCTGTTGCTCATCGTTTTGTTTTTGCTCGAAGCGCGCGGATGACTCTCCGAACCGTCGGCGCCTTTACTCGCGTTCGTACCACCACCATTACTTGGCTCTGCGTTTTCACCCGTCCTCCTTCGCTTCGTCCCTACACGTTCTTCTTCTTCTTCTTCGTTTTCTTCGCCGGCGTCGGTCACGACGACTCCGCCACTTTTATTGTCGTTCACTTCTACGATACCTTCCTCTTCCTCCTCTTCAGCTCCCTCGTTCCTTTTCCTCGTCGTCGTCTGCTCCTCTAAAATCTCCATCGCTTCTTCTTCCTCCTCCTCTTCTTCCTCTTCCTCGCTCAAATGCTCGTTCGACCCGTCGTCCTCTTCCTTCAACGGCCGCATCTTACTCGCATCCAACCACGCGTCCATCCGTTTCGAGTACCCTTCGTAGCTGCAGTAATACCGTTTAATCATCTGCACCACCGTCGCCGACGCCCCGTCGCCGGAACCGCTCTTCTTCGCCGCGTCTCCTCCTTTTCCAAAAACGCCTCGCAAAGTTTCTTTCTTCGTCGTCTCGTGAATGACTCTCGCCGGTAAGTATTTGTCTTTCGTTTGAAACCACGAGGCGAACGCGGAGACGCGATCGCCGACTTCGTACGTCGTATTTCGCCACTTCGCCAACTCTTCCTCGTCCTCTTCCTCTGAGGAGGATTCTTCCTCTGAATCTGAATCTGATTCTTCTTCGTCGTCGTCGTCGTCCGTTTGAGCGGCAGTTTTTTCATCGGTGATGGTGTTGGCCCGCGCGCTGTTGTTCAGCGTCGTTTTCTTCGTCATTTCTTCTTCTTCTTCTTCTTCTTCGTTTCTTTTTTCTCGCCGTTCGTCGTTGTCTTCCTCTTCAACGGCATCGTCGAACGCCATCTTTCTCTCTCTCTCGAAGACGACGAAGACGACGACGAAAAGGAGAACACCGAAAGGAGAAAAACAAAGAAGAAGAGCTTTCACCGAGGGATTTTAGGTTTGTTTTCGTCGACGTCTGTCTCGCTTTCTCTCTCGCTCTCTTCGCAAAGCGTCTTCTTTCTCTGTTTTCCGCGTCGGAGTGATGAAGAATTTGCTTTTGGCGGCAAAGCACGAGATCCGCACAAATACGCGCACGCGCGCGCATCTGTTCGAAAAAGGGAACAGATGACGACGACTTCGAACGGAACTTTTCCTTTTGGAGAGGAAAACGACTCGGAGGATACTTTTGCATCGATTTCGATCGTTCGAGACGGTCAGGTGTCGTCGCCTTCGTGGACGGTGGTGGTCCCCGCACCGCGCGCTCTTTCTTCTCCTCCGTTCGTGTTGGAGAACAGAAGTAGTACGAGTTCTTTCTTCGCGTTCCAACTCGCGCCGAGAGGAGGATACCTGACCATCGAAAACAATTTAGGATGGAGTTACGAGTTGCAATCGCAATTATCGTATTTCCTGGACGTCATCGCGGTCGCGTCGAGCACGGAAGTCGTGGTTTCCGTGCAAAACCAGACGCACAGAGCGAACGTTGGTTTTTTGTCAACCACGGAGGATGTGAAAAATACGAGCATTTTTTCTTCGTCGTATTCGTTGCGAGAGGCGAACGAGAAGTTAACTCGTTTTAACGCGGTGTCGTTTGCGGACGAGAGCGGGATTGGGAGCGACGTCTCGGTGCGAAGCGTGAGGTTGAGAGCGAGTTCGATGAGCGACGATGAAGGCGGAACGCGAGAGACGTTCGCGACGACGGGAGGGACACTTTTGCTTCTGCCGGCGTTTGGAGCGATTGGTGAAAGCGACGAGAACAACGAAAGCGGTGGTGCCATTGGTGAAGAGGAAGTTACGTTTCTCTTCGACGCGAAAGATGAAGACAGCGAAAAAATGTTGATCGTTGGAGTCAGCGTCGCGTGCGCTTTGTTGGTCGCGGTACTCGTCGTCGTGTGTTACTTTGCTAAGAAACGGATGAAAAAAGGAAAGCATTTCACGGACAGAAGTGAAATAGCGAGCAAAGATCGCGTGCGTACGTGGCTACATCATCTCGAGAGGATGCATTCGAAATCGTCTCTGGGCGGTGAAAGCGGCGCGTTCGACGCGACGACGACGACGACGCATTCGAGACCATTCATGCCTCTGTCTTGGAAGACATCTCGTAGCAAACGAAGAAGTAGCGGAGAAGGTGGTGGTATTGACGAGCTCGAGAACGAAACGGTAATAAATATCAGCGGAGAAATTGACCAAGAAGAAAAGAAAAAGAAGAAGAATAAAAACAAATCTTCCGAGGCGAGACGATTGATGGCTCCCGCGCCGTCTACGCTAGAGATTACAGGTTGCGAGGATGTGGTCCGTCGCACGTCTACTAAACCTCCTAAATCAAACGTCTCTTCGTCTATACCGACGACGGAGGAATCACCGAGAGGAGAGATGGATCGTTTACAGTTGCTGAGAAGAAGTACGAAAGATACGACGCCGGCGCATTCGCCAGCGATTTCGCGGCAAAACTCGCTGCTCAATTCCAACGAGGGAGATATGGGAGAAGGCGCGGAGGCGAGAGTTTCACTCAACGCGCTCGCCAAAGAAATCGAAAAGTTACAAAACAGCATAAAAGATGATACGAATAATAATAAGTCCAGGTCATCGTCGTCTTCGTCGTCCAAGCTCGAATTAACTCCGGATAAAGAAGACGAAGTGCCGTTTGAAAATTTATCCGAAGTCGAACTCGAGAAGGACGTTCGAATTTACGAGCGCCTGGGAGGTGGCGCGTACGGTACGGTTTACCGCGGTAAATTTCGCGACCGTGAAGTCGCCGTGAAAACGCTTCGAGTGAACGCTTTGCCTACCGCAACATCCGCATCGACTACCACGCCTACGCCTTCCCAAAACAACGAGGAGGTCAGCGAAGACATAAAGATGTTGAAGTCTGAGGTTGAAATTCTTCGTCTCGCGAAGCACACGAACATCGTCTCCGTATATGCCGCGTGTTTTGAGCCCATACACAAAGCGCTACTCGTCGTTCAACTCGTCCACGGAGGATCGCTCAACGAAATGTTGCATCGCGAAAATAACGAAAGCGTCAAACTGTCGGGTACTTTGTTACGCACAATCCTGTTGGACGTTGCGAAAGCGATGGAGTATTTGCACAGCCTGAAGCCGAGGAAAATTTTACACCGCGATTTGAAATCTCAGAATGTCCTCGTGGAAGCTAAAGTACTTTCTGATGTGCTCGAGAAGAGGCGACAGCGGAGAGGCGACGATTACGATATTTTAGACGACGACGGTGATAACGCGCCGACTCTAAAATACAAGGCGTACGTTTGCGATTTCGGTATTTCTCGATTACTACCGCTGATGGCAAACACTTTGAAAACGAGCACTGCACATGTCAACGCGGGGACAGCGAATTACATGGCACCGGAATTGTTTACCGGACACTACCCGTGTTCGACGAAAGCAGATGTTTTCTCGTTCGGCAACATCGTATACGAATGCGCCACCGGGCGCATTCCTTTTGAGAAGTGCGTGCACTTTCGCATCGCGTTCCTCGTCTGCATGGAAGATAAGCGAAGCGAAATTTTGCCGGAAGATAAAGTTCGCAAGGATGTTCGCGAACTAATCGAAAGGTGCTGGAAAACAGACCCGAAAGAGCGACCAGACTTTACAGAGATTGTGCAAACAATCTCGCGCTTTCCCGCCAAGAAGAATTTTGACGAGACGAAGGAAGAATAAGAAAAAGATTCTCCTACTGGTATACTACTACTACTACTACTACTACTACTACTACTACTACTATTACTTACCCGAGTACGACTGATTTGACAATTTTTCAATTGTAAACTACAACCGATACGCTAATTGTATATTATGTTCTGATAGTATATTACGCCGCGTCTCTCTTTCTCTTTCTATTTTCACCTCTGCTACCTATTCTTCTTCATCGTCGTCGTTATCTTCCGTTCCTAATATTCCATTATATGGTCCTGGATTATTCCCGGACTCTTCAATGTCCCTAATCCACCTGTCCATGTAAGGGCACTTCTCCGGCGAGATCAACCCACCTGGCTCACATTCTTGATAGACCGTACAAATACCACACGGTACGTAACTGAGCGGCGTGAGTATATTGCTTTTCCACTTTGAAGGCACGTAGTATGTTTCGGTAAAATCGTCGCCGTCGTCAACTTCAACCGTCGCCTCTTCGCTTTCGTTTCCTCCTCTACCTTTTTTCTTTTGCTGCTGCTTCTTGTTGCTGCTGCTACCTTTCTTGTTCTCCATCGTCGCTTTCTTTTGTTTCTTGTTGCTATTCTTCCTCTTGTTATTATTCGCCGATCCTTTCTTGCGTTTCTTCGTCGTCGTGTCTTCGTCCTCTCCTTCGCTGTCTTCTTCTTCTTCTTCTTCTTCTTCTTCCTCGTCGGATTCGTACATCAACATTCCTTCAGCACCACCTCTTCGGTTCTTCCTATCGTCGATGAAATCGTCCTCGTACGCATCCATCTTCTGTCTCCTCCTTTCCTCGGGCGTGATCATCTCCACGTCCCCGTCGTAAAACAGCGTGTCCACAATCTGTTTCACGTCTTCTTTCCTCAAATTCACGTTGGATATTTTACTCTTCACGATGTGCTCATACACGTCCTGTAAAGTCACCCGTTTCTCTTTTCTGATAAAATCCCGGCACACGTCCCGCATGATTTTCACGAACTTGGCGTCAAACTCTTGATCGGTAAACCAAGCTCCACCGGTAATCTCCCTCGACGGTTCTAAATCGTACTTCATGTACACCTTTCGATTTTGCTGCGCGACGTGCTTCACGCTTTTAATCAACTTCCTTTGCTCTAAGGTTTTAAAAATCTTCGTCACTTTCACCTGCGGGAAGTTCGTCTTTTGCTTGACTTCTTTCGTCCACATCCCGCTATTCCCGGCGGTTTCGATGACTTGCAACACCAACCTATCTTCGCTCGATAACCCTCGTTTCTTGAGCATTTCTTCCTCGCTCACTCTTTTGAAGTAGCAAATTGCATTGTCGCCTTCGCCTTCCGTGTGTAACGTGATTTTCTCTGAATCCAACAAGTGGTTGATGATGTCCCTGCGTAAGCCTCCTTTCCAAAAGGACAAAATCTTCTGCAAGTCTGGGTCGCTGACGCCTTGGTTGTTGTTGTGAGAGGCAATAGCATCGAGGACTTGTTGATTATAGTCTTCTTCTTCTTCTCGTTGGGTGTTGTTCGTCGGAGGCATCACGATTTCATCGTCGTTGTCCTCGTTCTCGTGAGTATTCGTTCCTCCTTTCTTCGCTTTTCCTTTCGATCCTCCCGCCATTTTTTCTTCTTTCTTTCTTTCCAGAGAGTAAGAGAGTAAGAGAGAGAGACAACAGAGAGAAGAAGCAGAAGCAGAAGCAGAAGACAAAGAAGCGCGCGTTTGGGCCGAGAGAGAGAGAGAGGACACGCTTTACTCTGTATCTATATCTATACTATAGAATAGTAGTTTCTTTTTTCTGACGGCTGCGCGTGGGAGGAAAAAAAGAGAGGCGAGAGAAACAGTGGTCAGTCAATTAAGTTCTACCTTGAAGGATCTTCTCCCTCTTTTTTTGTTTGTGTGTTTGCTCTCTTCCGTCTTCTCTCTCTCTCTCTAAAAAAAGAAAAACAATCGCTCTCTTTTAAGCGGTGAATTTAAGCGTGGAATGCTTCATATTTGCACTCGTGTCCTTTTGAACACACACACACACATCTCGAAGCACATTATTCACGTTTAAACATGTCTTTTGCATCTACCATCGCAAACAGAGCCGCGTTAGCCACTCGCGTGGTTTCGCAAGTCACCAAGTCTTCCAACAACAAGAGACGATCTTTGATTGTAAAGGCGGAAGGGGACGTTCCTGCGGAAACGGAAAAGCCAGCCGCTGCGGCTCCGGCGGTGCGTTTTTTTACTTCTTCCCTTTGATTTTTTTACGCTCGCGCGTGCATTGGAGGTCGAGGGAAACGAATTTCTGTTTTGATGGGCAATCGGGACGTCGGAACGAGGTTCTCGCGCGTCGATTCCGACACCGTAAAATTCGAATCTCTCTCGCCTTTTTGTGCTCTTTTTGATACGCACCCGGGGCCGAGATACGGTTGATATCTCTAAAGGGAAAATTTTAAAGACGTTTTCTCTTTTCGCGACGAGCTCCTGTTGCGACTTGCGTCGGACGAGCGAACGGTACGAACGGACGCAACGAGTGGTGCGGGAGCTGTTTGAACTCTTTCGAGCGTGGGAAGAGTAGGAGATATGCGCGCGCGCCCGAAGGAAAAAAAATATGATCAAACGACAAAAACTCACCTCTCTCTTCCCTTGTTCTTTTCTCGAAAATAATCACATTTAACAGAAGGTTGCCAGAAACACGGACAACCTCGCTCCGTTGTACATGTTGGGCGTCTCCGACCAATCTTTGTCCTACTTGGACGGCACCTTGCCGGGTGACTACGGTTTCGATCCGCTCGGCTTGTCCGATCCGGAAGGCGCCGGCGGTTTCATCAACCCGGGGTGGTTGGCGTACGCGGAAGTTATCCACGGCAGATGGGCGATGCTTGGCGTTGCCGGCGCGACTGCGCCGGAAACGATGAAGGGCTTCATTCCGGACTCCACGGCGGTGGTTTGGTTTAAGAACGGTATCATCCCGGCGCAAGGCTCGTACGACTTTTGGGCGCCGCCGACGGCGTTGTTCTGGGTCATGGTGTGCATGATGAACTTTGTCGAAATCAACAGATTGACTGAATACGCCAACCCGGGCTTCAGAACGAAGCAATCTTTGGCTGGCTTGGAAAAAGGGATGGGCGGCACCGGCAACCCGGCGTACCCGGGCGGTTCATTCAACCCGATGGGTATGGGCAAAAACGACATGGACGCGATGAAGGTGAAGGAGATCAAAAACGGCAGATTGGCGATGATGGCGTTTTTCGGTATCATGGTGCAAGCGATCATCACCGGCGAAGGGCCAGTGAAGAACTTGACGGATCACGTTACCGATCCGTTCGCGCACAACTTGTTGACCAACTTTGCGAACGTCGGCGGCGCGTCTCCGTTCTAATTTGAGAAGAAGAGTAATTGTTATTAGAAAGAAAGAAAAAGAGGGAGAAAGAAAAGAATTTTGTAAAAATGAAAGAGATAAAGGAGAGAGAGAGAGAGGGAGAAATCGGTGAGAAATTGGAGAAATTGGATGTGTTAGGAACGCGCGGGTGTGTGCTTGAAGTAGTTTTACTAGGAAACGAAGGGCAAGCTGCGTTTGCGCTTGCAAGAGCAAACTGTTTTGTGATATCAAAAGAATATTATTGAGACGGAATAACTTACATAAATACGCGCAGATCTCAAACTCGTTCTTCTTTTACGAGCTTAATTTTCTTTCCCTGAGCTTTTCTCGCGCACGCGTTGATAACATTTGAACTTGTAGCGGTGTCGAGAGATGCGAAATCAATCGTTTGGCGGCTTCGGTTCGCCATTCCTCTTTGCCGCGAGGCGAAGAGAGCAAAACGCACAACATCTCCTCCAGCATCCACGTTTCGATGCATTTCGCCTTGAAAAGAGTCTCCGCGATACACTCACCGCGTGCATCTGTTTCAAACACAAACGTTAACATCTTTTCCCTTTTCTCTTCCTCTCTTTCAAAGTCTCGCCACGCGCGGTTGAACTGGTCAAACGTCTTGATCTCGGAACAAAACAAGCGCAAGTTCTCCTCCGTATCCGTTCTCTCGTTCGTGTGCGTTTGTAAACTCGACAAAGGTTTTCTCGACGCCAACGAACGCGACGCGATGTTACTCTCGCTTTTAAATCTCTCGATGTCATCTCGGTCTTCCCTTCGCGTTTCTTCTTCTTCTTTTTTTTCTTCTTCCTCTTCGACGGAGGAGTTTTTCCCGCAACGACTAAAAGCTCTCGTCCACTCCTCTCTTTTCATCGGTTTCAAGTGCGCGTACCGGGAGAGTTTTTGCCACTCCTCGTACGAAATGTGTGGATTTCTTTGCAACAAATCTTTCTTCGCCCGGTTCGAGTGACGTTGGCGGCTTTTCTCCGTCGCCTCTCGCCGAGCGAGCGCGGTTTTCATTTTCAAACCACTCGCCTCTTCTTTGACGCTTCTTCTCTCGTGCGTATTTTTCTTCAAAAGAAATTTTACGCACACACCACCTCTGACAGTATATCATCATGGCGCCTCGGGGCCGCGCTTCCACGAAAACCCCGGCAGGGAGAGCGAGGGCAAAACGATTGAGTGTTTTGCTTCTCGCTTTATTCGCGTGTGTGATTTTGGTCGCGTTTCGAGACCGAGAAACAAAAGGAAGAGATGGTGGAAGCGAAGATTTCTCGATTGGAATACATCGAGAAGAAGAAGATGATAAACAACAACAATCGAAGGAAGTCCGAGGCCACGGGATGTCTCGCGACCGATACAAAGATTCTCACATCACCATGGCGCAGAAATTACTATTGCAAAAACCGCCGAAACCGTTTCATCCGAGGTGCTTCGATGCGCCGAAACCGTGGAGGCCTTTAGAGGAGATCGAAGAGTGGAAGAGAAGAAGAGTGAGTCTTAGGAGGAAAGCGTTATCGAGCGGCGAGAGAGCGAATGAAGTAGGAGCAGAAGGAGAGGAAGAACACGAGGGAGTGAACGGGACAGAATCACGCGAACGAGGAAGAAGGCAGTTGTTAACGTTCAAAGCGGCTGGAATGGGTGGTAAATTTGGCCCGAGCTGTTCTCCTCGCGCGCCGTTGAAAGCTCGTCAAGCGTGCGCCGAGCAACGCGCGTTGAAGAGATGCTCGGAAGAATCGAAAGTGAGCAAGAAGAAAGTCGACCAGTTATCTGAGGTAGAAAAGAAATTAAAGAAGTGTTTAGTGGATTTGAAATCGTGCGAGGCGACGAGAGACGAGTTGAGGAAGGTGGCCATAGAGTTTAGCGGGATTCAAACGTTAGCGCTTGGGAGTCCGAATTGTTTCGTGCACTCGAAAGGCGGGAGTAATAAGTGTTTACCGTTAGTGAAGAACGAAGAGACTGGGCTCTTATCTGGTGGATGTGGAGAGCGTGGTGGTGGACCGAAAGCGGGATGCGATATGAGCTCGGGGTGGGAAGAGCGCGTACCGACGCCGAAAGAGGACGTGTTCAAAGGCTCGGCGTACGATCGGTGCGCTATCGTAGGCAACTCGATGAACTTATTCGACGCGGAAAACGGAGACGCCATCGACCAGTACGATGCAGTGTTCCGATTTAACTCCGAATGGCGACGCATGCACCACGTGATGCAAGAAAAAGGCGTGAAATTCGAGGACAAGCAAAAATATATGGGTACGAAAACAACCTTTCGATTAGTCAATCGAAAATATACGACGAGTTTATTAGACGGCGACGGAGCGTCAGAGGACATTTCTAGCGACGAAGAAGTTTTATTTTGGAACTATTTTTCCGCGCCATATTTACAGGCGTTGCAAAAGAAACATCCCAAATTGAATTTACACTTAGCAGCCGCAGATTTAATCAACTGGGAATTGGAGGTGTTCTCGCAGTTGAGGAAAGACTTGTACTCGTTAGGCGTCGGGCCGTTCGAGTGTTACCGATTCATGTCTTCCGGCGTCCACGGGGTTTTGATGGCGCTGAAAATGTGCGAAGAGGTGGATTTATTCGGGTTTAGCGTTTCCATGGATAACTTTGCCAAGTCGTTTAATCACGGACGACCGAGCGAAAGCCACTCGTGGGAGTTTGAAACGATGTTGATGCGGTTACTTTACTTTACTGGCGCAATCAACGTATGTAATAGCTGAAGTAGTTATAGTTATGTTATATAGTAAGATGTTTTTCGATTACACAAGTATTAAAAAACAGAATGATCTATTTATTCTTTCTCTCTCTTCACCCTCTCTCTCTCTCTCTTTTCAACTCTCTCTTTCTCTTTTTCTCTCTCTCGTTTTCTGATTGTTTTCTTTCGTTCTCTCGGCTGCGTTCTCAATAAGTTTACTAAATCTTTTCTCTCTAAAAAAGAAACTACAAATTTAGTAAACTTCGACGTGCCATTGACCGTTTTTCTTCAAACCTTCCAACCACTCTTCGTAGTCGATGCCCTTTTCTTTGCACACACCTTCCAACATGGACAAAATACCCGGCATCATACCCTTCAAACCGCAGAAGTACATGTGCGCGCCGCCGTCGAGCAAGCCAAAGACTTGGTCCTTGTATTCCTCAACCTTGTCTTGGATGTACATTTTGCCGCCCTTCTTGTTATTTTGTTCTCTGGACAAGGCGTAGTCAATTCTGAATTGGCCCGGGAATCGTTTGACGCACTCTTGGAATTCGTCGTCGTACAAAGTGGCGTCAGAGTTGGCGACGCCCATGAACAACCACGCCAAGCCGGTGAAGTTCCAGCTCGGGACGTCTTCAACGAAAAATCGGCGGATGTACGCTCTCATCGGGGCAATACCAGTACCAGTGGCAACCATGATGACCGGGGTGGACGGATCCTTCGGCAACAACATGACTTGGCCAGTCGGGCCAGTCATCATGATTTCCGTACCCGGGGTGGCGTCGCACAAAAAGTTGGAGCAGATGCCCTTCTTTTCCGGATCTTCAGCGCCCTTCTCTTCGTCCCAGTAGGTCGCACGACGAACGCACAAAGTTGCAGTTTGACCGTCGAAGGAGTCCCCATATCTAGTAGACGCGATGGAGTACAATCTCACACCGTGCGCAACTTCCTTACCCTTGGAGTTGATCTTCGTCCCCGGCGGAATAACGCCGTACGACTGCCCTTCCCAAAACGGCATCTTTCCTCCGTGGTCGATGATGATGTGCGTGGTTTCCCCAGTCGCCTTCGGGCCAACAATTCTTTCCACGGACTTGACGGTACCAGTGAACGGCGTCTTGTTCTTGTACGTGTTCAACGGCATTTCACCTTCTTCCAACGCTAACGGAACCTTCGCCTTGCCGGATTGCATGGATTTCCCAGCCGTCTTGGCCATTTCGAGACCCAAGCCGTACGGGCCACCCTTATCGGCCGCTTTGACCATGGTGGACACTCTGGCCACCTTTTGGCTTTGGCGAGCGGAGGTGACTTTTTGCGAGATGCATTGCTGTTTATGATAGAGAGAAGAAGAGAAGAATTCATCAGTAATCAAACTTAAGACGACCTTATCCGTCTTTTCCAAAGCACCACCCACAAAAGAAACAAAAAAAAAAACTGCTTCTGCGCGCTATCTAAAATCATCGTCTCCCATCATCGTAAAACACCCAACGACGGGCGACGCGAAAACATACCTTGGCAGAGAGGCCAGCGAAAGATAACTGCATTTACGATTAGAAAAACGTTGGTCAGTATTACGTCTCATCCTCCGTTCGTTCGATTTTCTCGTCGTCTTTCCGGATATAAAAAATTCAGTTACGCCTCTCACTCATCACCGCGTTCTCGCTAATCCATCCGCGCAAAAAGAACAGAGGAAAAAAAAATTCGGAAATGCCTCTCGCAAAGGACCTCGCGACTTTTGCAGACGCCGTCGCGAGCCCCCATCGCGCGGTCGTCGAAGAGTAACGCCACGCGCGCGTAATAAAAGAGAGTCATCGACGAAGAAACGCACAGTAGAAGCCATTTTTATATTATTACGTGTGTGATTATATATAAAAGGTATAGAGAGATCTTTTGTGTGGGGCAAACGAAAAGCTGAAAACTCTTCCTCTCTTGCCTCAAAAATTTGTGGCTCGTCTGCCCTTAAAAGTTTTGTGTGCACATTTCGTCTCTGATTGAGTTATACAAAGAGAGAGAGAGAGAGAGAGAAGGACTTTAGCATCGGTACACATATAGTACCATGCGGACTGTAATTTCTTCCCTTTCGCGATGCGTGGAGTGCAATAACAACAAGTATTCTTCGAAGAGGAGCGAGAGCGAACGGCGAGCGTCGGTTTCCGGGATCGATGATGATTACACGAAGACGTCACACCTCCCGAGGATGATGAAAACGAGAAAAAGCCGTTTACGTCGCAGGAGTCGCGCGGTCGCGGCGATGCGAGCTAACCAGGGGTTCGCGGGAGAAGAAGAGAAAACGGTCAAAAGTGGTAATCACATCGCTTCTTTTCGAAGAAGGGGACAACAACGCTCGCGAAGAACTCGAATGCATTTCGGCGAAGACGTCGGCCAAGAGGAAATGTCTTCGTTATTGGACGACGTGGTAGATACGTGTCCAGTACCGATGGACCAGAGGCCTTCGTCGCAACTTAAAGAAGTCGCCGAAGGCCTGGTTTCTGGATGGGGCGGTTTAGATGGGAAGAGTTACGCGGTACGGTTGACTATTTTGTGCGGATTTTTCTTCACGGTCATCGCGTACCCGATCGCGAGCGAGACGTATAATCCGGAGATACAATGGACGGAGGCGCACGTCGCGGCGATGTTGGGTTCCTTGGTTGCGGTTAGCGCGATAACGTTGAACATTCACAACTCGTGGGATTACGTGAGAAATCGCTTACTCTCGGCGACGATTGAGTACGAAGAGACGGGATGGTACGATGGTCAAGTGTACGTGAAAACGCCGGAGATGTTGGCGAAGGATAGATTGGACGGGACGTACGTGTGCGGCCCGGCGGTGGCGAGGTGTAAGAAGACGATGTTGGCGTGCGGAGCGGGCGTGTTAGGTTGCGTGTTCGCGTTGAACGCGCTGGACGCGCCGAAAGTAGACCAGGAGAACTTTGGCTCGTACACGCCGCAAAAAGCGGCTTTGCTGAGAGATTTAGGCATGGGAACGTACATCGACGCCGGCGAAGGGAAAAGGATCAGCCAAGGCGGTATGTTCTCTCGCGAAACGGCGGATAAATACGAACCGGAAGAAGAGGACGAAGACGAAGGAGACGAAGTCAACGGCGTGGTCATGAGTTACGCGCCGTCGGTATCTATAGTTTCACCCTCTTCCTCGTCGTCGTTTCCTTCGGTATCATCGGAAAAAGCAGACGAAGGAGGAGATATCCTCGCCAAGGCCGCCGAGTAAAAAACGACTTTGCGATATGCAAAAGCGCGCGGTCAAAACAGTGTAGCAGCCATTTTAGTTTAATAATATGTTTTTCATGTATGCAGCATCGCTTTGGTACTCGCTTCTTCCGTCCTCCTCGAAAAGATCGTCTCTTTTGTTCGTCTTCTCCTCGACAAAACGCCTTCAAAAAAAAGAACGATTCATTGATTTTCTCTCGTCGTCGTTCTCACAAAACTCTCTTTTGCACCACCACGCGACAAAAGACGACTGACATTTCTTTCAAATTTTAACATGCAGAATTTTTTTTTTCAAAAAGCGCAGCAAAAAAAGCAGAGACAGTTTCCTCACTTTCATATCCACACATCCACCCCCAACAAACACGAGCGATACTAGCACGCAGAAGAGCCGGACGACCCCCGTTCTTCTTCGTTTAGCGAACACGCGATACACCTCAACGACGAGGAGAAGAATATAAGAGACTCTTTTTTCTTCTTCTCGTCCTCTCGTGCACTCCGACGGTGACTCTTTGATTCGCGAACAGTTCGTTTGAAAATCATTTTTCAAAAACATTTTCAAAATGTCCTCGCGGAAGATGCGACGAACAACCGCAACGACAACGAAGAACAACAACAACAACAGGTTGAAAGATCTCACCAACACGAACAACACCAAAGAGAAAGAACAGGAGGACAGAAATAAAAGGAACGCTTCGAGTACTCCCGAGATTCCGGATTCGAGGCCGTCGAGGATGACCGCCAGTATCGTCGTCGAAGCATCCTCATCCCCGAGATGTTTGGCGGGCGAGAAAAAAGAAGCGACGACGAAGAAGAAAAAAAACACAACTTTTCCACGAGCTGGAACGAGGAGGAAAAGAGTCGCAAAAGCGATACAAAAGAAGGAAGACAACCGAGACGAAGATTTCGAGATCGATTTAATGTGCGAAGAAGAACCCTTGGTAGGAAAAAGAAGGCGGAAAGGAACAGGGAAAGCGTCGAACACCACGCGCAGTCGTAGCGGTACGATTTCAAAAATTTCATCTTTTTTTTTTGTATCTGTCTTCTCTCGTGTTTTTTGCTTCTGTTTTTCTCTCTTTTTGAATTCAAAAATTTTCAAAATCGTTGGTGTTTGAATACACGCAACGACGAACGAGAAGAGTCTATTTGAAAATACTCACGCCGCGTGACATTTTCTTTTCCTCAACACAGATAAACCATCTTTACCACCAGTTTCATCGAAAGATGACGACGAGGAAGGAGAGGACGACGATTTCGACGACGCGAAGAAGGTGAAGAAGAAGACAGTGAAGAAGACAGAAAACGCGGGAAAGAGGCTTTCGACGCAAACGACGCCGACGGCGTCGCGAGGCGCGACGTCGACGCTGGCGGAGTACGCCTACTGGGCGTTTTCCAACGACGGCGGGCGGCGGAGGACGGAAGAAAGGTACACGTTGGACCCGTACGTGAAATATGGGGAGTTGTTCAACCCGGCGATGCGACAGCAAGTCGTGAATTGGATGTATAAGAGGTCTCTTCGGTTATCGATGGCGCCGGAGACGTTTCATTTGGCGGTGAGGTACTGCGATACGTTTTTGAGTAAACGCGAGTGCGAGGTGTTTTTGCAAAGAAACGGGAACGGTTCGGAGCCGGTGCCGGCGAAAGCGATCGAGTCGTTCTATGTTGTCGACAGACTAGAATATGCAAATCCTGGTAAAGACAGAAAGGTTTTGTTTTACGCCAAGGAGGCGGAAGGTACGAGCGCCATGGATGGCGTTGATTTTGGCGGCGTGACGCCGATTTTCCCGCTCGGCGACGAAACGGTGAACCCGTTGTGCAACAAACTGAAAAGGTTAGGTGCGACGTGTTTATTCGTGGCGGCTAAGATTGTTGAGGTGAATCCGCCGTGCGCGGCGACCGTGGCGTCGTGCACGGAAGTGAGCACGTTTAACCGCAGTCAGTTGTTACTCGCCGAACGCGCTTTGCTGCGCGAGTTGGACTTTTTTCTGTACCGGCCAAATCCGAGAGCGTTTTTAGACGCATACATCGACGTCGCGCACAGAAAAGTGGCGAAGATATCCGTAGAAGACAGATTGGAGAAAGAGAAAAAAATTTACGAACAAAAGTACGGAGGAAAGTACGATGAAACTTCCTTGGCGTATAAAAATATGAAATTCGCTTTGGAGAGTCACAAGAGGAAAGTGGAAGAGTTTTGCGAGTTGACCGTGGACTTGGCGGTGCTTTCCCAACAACACTTGCGTTGGCAGCCGAGCGTTATAGCGGCTTCGGCACTGGCTATAGCCCTGGAGGACGAGTGGTATTTGTCGTGGGACAGCGCGGATATGGAGTGCATGGTGGAGTTGACCGGGTACGCGTACGACGACTTGGCCGAGTGTAGCAGATGGTTGTTGTCGGTGCTGAGAAGCGCGAGCGTCGCGGAAGAAATCCAGCGAAGAGGAGAAGCCGGGAGTCGATGGTACTCGAAACTTCACGCGAACGAGAAATACCGCGGGGTTATTGATCGCGTGACTGACGAAAAACGACCACACATGCAACGACTCGAGAGCGCGTTTGGATACACAAACTTCACGAGCAAGCGAGGGATTTTACTTACGGATTTCAAGGAAATTGAAAACTGTTTCGAAAAGGCAGTTTCGAAAGGCGTGCCAAAATCCAAATAGAAGAAACGAAAGGAAAAATGAAGAGAGAGGGCCGAGAGGTAACGAAGAGACGAGAAGAAGAGGAAGAAGAAGAGAATGAAGAGAATGAAGACGATGATGAGAATCATCGCATAAGTAGTAATATATATTATTTAGAAAGAGAGAGAGAGAGATGAGAGAAGGAGAGGATGATAATGATAATATCGTGCGTGATTGTGAGATGTGTAGTAGCGAGAAAGACGTTGAAAAATTGTATTAGTCAGCTGTGCAAGAATAATAATAACCATACTAAATCGAACGTACACGCGCGCGTACGCGTTCACCGACTTCTCTTAAAATCTTCTTCGTTCTCGACGTATTCGTATATATTCATATATAATTTTATTTTATTACAGATTTGGTTCGAGTACGTATTATATTATGTACCTCGTCGATTTGTTTACTTTCATCTCGCGAGCGATGAAAACTGTGTGTTTCATCATCTCAACATACTCATGCCGCTGGCTAGCAAAGCCGAAGCGATGAAACCTCTCACGCCCACCTCGGGAATATCCAACGCGACGTTTCTAGCCGTCCAATATGAACACCCCATCGCCGATAACGCCAATATCGACGCCGTCCGTAACTTTATATTCCCCATGGCGTAATGTTGCGCTCCAACCGCGATGTTTGTGAGTAAAGTACACAACAGCGCAGTCGCCGCGATCCTATGCACTTCCAAGTCCGTCTCGGCGGATAAATACGAAGTCACTAAAACTCCGCCGCCAATGCCTACCGTACCTTGAATCAACCCAACCGCTATACCTAAATACACATACTCCCTCTCGTTATACAACGCATCCATCCAACTCCCGTGCTTATAATACCTCTCTAAAAACTGTTGCGATACGATCGTATACAAACTTCCTTCAGGTTGTTGGAAATGTCCATCTTTATCCGGCGCCGAGCTCATAATGCCGTGATCCGCTAACGCTTTTTTAATTCTCTCCTGCTCCGCAATCTCCTCTTTCGTCGGTTCGTACTCTTCATCTATTTTTTTTTTAATTAATACCGATGGGGCGCATAAGACTAAAGCGCCTCCGAGCATCCGTCGCATCATCGGTCCCGATATGTGCTGCGCAAACTTTTGTCCAATCGGCGTGCACGCCGCGCCGGCGAAACCAATCGTCGCCGCGCACGGTAAGTCTGTTTTAAAGTTGTTGTTATTATTGATTACAGTACATTTAAAGAAAATTCTTACGCGTGAGTTTTTGTGCAACACGTTCGTTCGCGAACGACGGAGAGAGAAAGAAAGAGAGAGAGAAAGAGAGCGAAAAGAGCAGAAGCACACAAGATAAGCGTCTCGTCCTTCCTCTTCTACATGTCGTACCTGTGACGCCTTTCTGCGCGTACGCTAAACTCCCCGCCGCGGTCGCCCCGGTCACCGCCGCCACCGTCGTCCCGACGATATCTTTCGCCTTGAACCCGAGTCTGGACAAAGCCGGGACGAACACCACCGCCCCGCCTAAACCGGTTATCGCGGAGACCATCCCGGCGAAAGAACCAGAGGCAGCCGAGAACGCCGCGCGCGAAGACGGCGTGGATAACGATTCCACCGCCACGGCTTTGGCTATTTTCGCGGTCGCTTGTTTTGCTGCCATTGTTGTTCTATTATTTGCTCGTCGTCGTTAGGTCCTCGTTTCACACTTATTATGCGTGGTATTTGCGCGCAGAAGTTTCGATTCGATCGCTCTGATGAGATATACGTCTGACTCACTCGTCGCGCAAAGAAATTTCCCCTCTCTCTATATATACAACAAAAGTTTCTTCTTTTCTCGTGGCTCGAAAAGAAGAACGCGACGGGAATCAATTCACCACAAAACGCAAAGTCTTCCTCTTCCTCCTTCTTCTTCTTTGTCTTCTTCGCGTCCTGTGTCTCTCTGAACCAAGCGATTGAGAAGACTAAAGAGACGAGAGTTTACACACCAAATTATTCTTCTCACACGAAAGCACCCGAAAAAGAGCAGCAGAAAGAGGTTTTTTGACGCAAAAAAAAAGACCGCAACCAGATTTGTGTTTTTTTCTTTCTCGTCTGTGTTTTTTTGTTGTTGTTGTCCTCCTCTTTTGAAAAGAGAGAGAGATATTTTGCACGACGACAGAGATGCGCCAAGACAGAAGATCGTCATTATATAGTAATTCGATTTCTGAGTGTTGTCATCGTCGCACGCGTTGAAAACGCACACAGCAGTTAAGGGCGGATTTATATACACACACTACTTTATTAAAACGAACACGCAAAAAACGTATCGTTATCATGGGGTGAGCAGATGTTTATATTAGTCGTTTTATTGTTTTTTCTTCTCGCTCTCTTTCGAGGGGGTCGACCAAATATCGTTTCGACTCGCGGAGTGAATTGTGCCAGCACACGCAACGAAAAGATGATGCAACTTTCCTCTCCAAAGCGCAGACTGTCGCCATCTCAAGAAGAAGAAGACGAAGAAGAAGACGAAGACGAAGAAGAAGAACAACAAAAACGTTTTAGGCGCAAAAGCGCGCGTTTCTCTTCCTCTTTAACTCGTTTGGTTGTCTTCTTCTCCGTCTCTTTTGCAACAACACCCCGATGAAAAGCGCAGAGGAGGAGGCTGAGAATCGTTTTAAAAAAAGAGAGTTTTCGTTGTCGTTAAATGTGCTCCAGATGTAGAGGAGGGAGAGAGAAAGTTTTGGTTAAAAAACAACCGTCTCTCTCTCTCTCTCTCTCTTCTTTTCTTCGCTTCTTCTTCTGCTCCCGTTTCTTCTTTCCGGCGTTGTTGTTGTCGCGAGTAGTATTCCGCGCTTTTTTCGAGACGTGGAAGACAAAACGCTGACCAACCTTCTTCTTCTTCTTCTTTTCGCGTAAACAGTTTCTTTTCGAAAAAAGAAGTCGACCCGGACGCGGACCCTCACGGTGGCGACGATTTTATCGAAGGCGGTAAGCGACGATGCACGGACGTTTTGTTCTTGTTGGCGTTTATCGCGTTTTGGGTCGGCATGTTGGCGTGCGGCGGGTACGGTTTTACCAACGGCGATCCGGCTTTGTTAATCATGGGCACGGATTACGAGGGCGTTTTGTGCGACGAGAAAGGTACCGGGGTGGCCGGGACTGGCAGCGGGAACGTCATCGATAACTCCGGATTGAAGACGAGATACTGGGCAAACTTCTTGGAAGTCGCGGCGGTGGCGAGATCTGCGGCGGTGGCGGCGACGACGCCGTCGTTCGCGTCTTCTTCGTATACTTTAGCGGATGCGAAGAGCATGTGCGTTTCTACTTGCCCGCAGCCGTCCGAAACGGCTGGACAAGTGACGTGGTTTTGCGATTACCCGGAAAGTAATTCGTACGCCGCGCAGTTGACGAAAGAGGCGTGGAAGACGAAAAACGGAGACGTGTATTCCGACCTGACCGACGCGGAGAAAGTGACGAGTTTGCAATTGAAAGGGCCGTGTTATCCGGTTTTGATTCCAAGCGTAAACACGTACTTTTCGTGCAACTATTACGGCAACTTTTCGCAGTCGTCGTTCGATGCGTTCACGGCTTTGTCAGTTTCGGGTACAACCGGGACGAATTTTCTCACCGACGGCACGTACAGCTCGTTTGCCTCCTTGGACGGATTAGTCGAAAGCATCAACTCGCAAGTTACGGATTACATCGCCGGCCCGATGGAACGATTCCAAAGGTACATCGATGACTTTATCGTCGCGAAGAACGTTTTAGGCATGGCGGCGGGCGCCTGTCTCGTCTTATCGCTCGCCTGGTTGGTCATATTGAGATACTTCACCTCGCTCTTTTGCTGGGGCACGGTCATCGTGGTCAACCTCGGCTCGATTGCGGTGACGTGCTACTTGGCTTTGTATTCTGGCTTAATCGGTGATGACCAAATCTCCGGCATTGTCGATTCCACGGGCTTGGATTCCACCGAGCTCAACGCGTCTTCTTGGGTCGATCCGGCATCCGAAAACAAGGAAGTGTTGAAGGCATGCACGTACGTCATGGCGGTCTTTACCGTCATCTTTTTCATCTTCACCTTGTTGATGGTTCGACGCTTAAAAGTTGCCATCGCGTGCATTAAAGTGTCCATCAGCGCCTTCTCCACGGTGCCGAGCTTGATTGTCTTTCCTTTGGTTCCGTGCGTTGGGATGATGTTGCTTTTCTTGTACTGGGTGTTCGCTGGCGTCTACCTCATGTCCTGCGGCGACCAGAAGATCCAAACATGCGTCCATCCGTTCGAGTCTTCCGAATTGCACGGCTGTGGCGTCGAAACCGAATGGTCTCGCGAGTTGCAATACATGCTCTTGTACCACTTCTTCGGCTTCTTGTGGACGACGCAGTTCTTTATCGCGGTGTCGTATTTAGTCGTCGCGTACGTCTTTGCCAAATTTTATTGGTCTGGTGCGGACAAAATGGGTATGACGCCACTTTTAACGTCCATGAAGAGAATGCCGTTCTATCACTCCGGTTCGGCGGCGTTTGGTTCCTTCTTGATTGCAGTCATGCAATTCGTGCGCGTCTGCATGAGAGTCGTCATGACGGGCATGAAAAAAATCGACCGAAACGGCAAAGTTTTTGCCGTCGTCGGCTACGTCATCGAGTGCTGCTTGTGGTGCTGCCAAAAGATCATCGAGTTCATCAACCGAAACGCGTACATTATGATTGTCATCGACGGTAACTCCTTCTGCTGGTCGGCGTTTCAAGCGTTGAAATTGATGATTGCCAACGTCATGTCCGTCGCCGCGATTAACATCGTCGGCGACTTACTCTTGTTCTTGGCGAAATTGAGCATCTCAATCGGTACCGCGTTCTTGGCATTCGTCATGTTAAACGGCGACGATTACAAAGAGGAAATTTCCTCTCCGGTTTTAATCTGCTCCGTCATCGCCATCTTCGCCTACTCCGTCGCCGCCGTCTTTATGGGCATCGTCGAAATGGGCATCGACACTACTTTGTTGTGTTACTGCAGAGACATGGAAAAGCACAACGGCACTCCGCAATACGCGCCGGAAGTTTTACAAAAAGCTTTGGGCATCGCCGGTGAAGTCCAAAAAGCCGAAGAGGAAAGAAAGGCGGCCAAAGCGGCTGCGAAAGCGGCCAAAGCGGACAATTCGGAGTAAACGAAAGAGAGATACCTTAATATACTACTAAATGATAATACTTTAAAACTGTGATGATGATGAAATAAAGTCTCGAAAGAGTTGTTGTTGATATAAATTTTGTATGCTTTTTTAAACCACCACCATTTTTCAATCGGAGGAATACTTCTTCGTGAATACGCGCTCATAAGCCAACATGTTAAGTTTCGCGTTGCATCGAGGCACCCAATTATGACTTGTGGTGGACGTGTAAAAAGGAGGTTCAAAAAACCAAATTTTCGACACAGAAAAGTCACACGCACTTTTTAAGAGATACATACGTTTGCGCGCCGTGAGCGAACGACGATGTCGTTTGAGGCCACTCACGGGGATGTCGCTTCATCGCTCGATCGAAAACGGTACGTAGAAACGTTCGTTCTCTTCTGCAACGCGCTCACGCGCTGTGTCTCTCTTTCTTTCTCTCTCTCTGTCTGACGCACATTTTTATTCCAATTTTTGTGGTTTGTCCTCCGCTTTTTTCGGTCGACCTTTCTCAAATCTACGGATAACAATAGACTAACGCATCGCGTATAACTCACGTTCTTCTGCGAATGAAACAGGCAACGTGAGCAATTCAAAGCGCTCCTGAGGAAAAACTACACTCTGAAAAGAAGAGGCTTGTGGTGTTGCTCTTTGTTCGAACTGCTCGTCCCGACCGCATTCGTGGCTTTGATGTGTTTGCCAAAGGCACTCGTCCCGGACGAGAAGAACCACGACGTGTTATACAGGAGCTTTTCGATAGGCGCTGGGTGGAATCCAATCGGGCAATTTGGGTCGTCGGAAGAAGATGGGGGTGGTGATACTTCATCTTCGTTGAAAGGAAGCGGATGGCAGTTTACGTTTACGCCGATTACGGAAGAGACTTCGGATATCGTCGAAAGGGCGTACGTGAATTTTTTGTGCGCCGATAGTCGAAGCGAGAACGCGGACGTGAAAAATATGAGCTTCAGCGTTCCTAGGATGGTGGGTATGGGTTGGAACGAACGAGCGTTGGAACAAATGGTAACAGAGTCTAGCGAGGATCCTAGCGATCTGGAGAAGAATAAAACGGCGACGGCGGCGGAGATGTTGCTAACCGGGAGGATCTTCGACGAAGATGGCGTGAAAGAGTGGCGAGAGGAAAGGTGCTCGGATACGTGTTTGCAAGATGAAAGCGGATGTTTTAAAACGAAGTGGTTACCGATATTGAGTGAATTCGTGAAAGGTTTCGAGACGGAAGACGCGATGGAGACGCACAGATTTGAAAAAACCGGAGAGGTACTGGCGGAAATTGTGTTTTCTTCTTCGAGTAGTAGCGATGGTGATAGCGATATTGAAGACGACGACGATAGCGACACGTCCACATCAAACGCGTTCAGCATTGTAGACGAAGAAACGAGGTACACGATTCGATTAAACCGAACGCATTTTGGAGGCCAGAGAACGCTCGCTCGCGCTACCGGTAGACAATACTCTACGGAGTGGGAGGGCGAGAGCGAGCAAGACTACTGGAAACGGTTCGAACGATCGGTACAACTCCAACACGCCGTCGATCAAGCCATAGTGGATATGAAAGATGACAAAGATGACGGTGTGCCAAAAAAATTTAGCGTCCAAATTGATTCCTCTATCAAACCGTTCCCGGCGGTTGGCTACACGTACAACTTGGGTGGTATAATCGCCGCGTCTTTTATCGGTTTTGTTGGCACCATAGCGTTTCAGTCTTCTGCTGTATTAGTCATGAAAACCATAGTCGTAGAAAAGGAGTTAAAATTAAGAGAAGGGATGAAAATGATGGGCTTGACTGATTTCACGTACTGGTCGAGTTGGTTAGTTACGCATTGGGCAGCCTCTATGATTACAGTGACCAGCATGACTTTAGTTGGAATCTATCCGTTTGAGTACACGAATCAATGGTTTCAGTTCTTGTTTTACAGCGTGTGGGTGCTATCGAACATTTTGTTCAATTTTATGATCACCACGTGGTTCGATCGAAGCTTGGTTGCGACCATTGTGTCGTTGTTTATTTACAACTTGTCCATACAACCGTCCACTCAAATACGAATTGTCGCACCGGAAGGTTCTGCCGCGTGGCTTTGGACGTGTTTACTCCCAGCTGGGTCTTTAAACATGTGGGGTCATGTGCTCTCGCAGTTGGAGTTAACCAGAGATGGTATCACCGCTGAAACGTGGTCAAAATCAGTCGTCGAAAACGTCGACGTGAGCGCGAGCTCAGTTTTTGCCATCACTGTTTTCAACTGCTTCTTTTACGGGTTTATGACGTTTTATTTCGACAACGTCTTGCCGAAAGAGTTTGGTCAACGAAAACCTCCGTGGTTTTTGTTTACGAAAAGTTATTGGTTTCCCACGACGGAAGTGCATTTGTTAAAGCATAATAACAATAATAACAATAATCAGAGCGAAATAGAAATGAGACAGCGGTATTGTGAACCGCTACCAGAGGAAAGCACGGAGTCTATATCCGTCGAAAATTTACAAAAAGTTTTCCCGAACGGCGTTTCCGCGGTGGACAATTTATCCGTCGCGTTCGTTCCTGGACAAGTCTCGGCATTATTAGGCCATAACGGCGCAGGGAAAACGACAACGATTAATATCTTGACCGGCGCCATGGCACAAACGGCGGGGAAAGCGACCATAAACGGTTTTGATGTCGCCACGCAAATGTCTTCCATTCGTCTTTCATTGGGTATTTGTCCTCAATTTGATGTTTTATGGCCAGTTTTAACGTGCCGGGAGCACTTGAAATTGTACGCTTCTCTGTCTCAAAATAAAGATGTGATGACGGATTTAGACGAGTCGATCGAAAGCGCGTTGCGTGAGGTAGACCTTTTGAATAAAATAGACGAACAGAGTAAAAACTTATCGGGCGGTATGAAGAGAAAATTGTCGTTAGCGTGTGCATTTATAGGTGACCCGTCGATTGTATTTCTAGACGAACCTACGAGTGGGATGGACCCGTACTCTCGGAGATTCATATGGGAAGTCATTCGAAAACGAGCGCAAACGGGCAAGACGATTATGTTAACCACGCATTTCATGGATGAGGCTGATTTATTATGCGATCGAGTTGCGATTATGTCTGCCGGGTCATTGGCGTGCGTTGGAAGTCCGGTATTTTTGAAATCCAGGTTTGGGAGCGGGTACACTCTCACACTCGCGAAAGACCTCGACAAAGAGAGTAGCAGTAGGAATGGCGACAACTCGGCGCAATACTTAACCGGGTTGCAAAAAGAGGGGTCTCGAAAGGCCTTACATTTTGTCCGGAGCGTGGTAACAAACGCATCTTTAATTTCAGACGTTGGTACCGAAGTTACCATTTCCTTGCCGTTGGATGCGACGCATCTATTTGCAGAACTTTTGAAGAAAATTGACCACGAGTTACCGACGTTGGGATTCACCTCGTACGGGATCACGTGCACGACGTTGGAGGAGGTGTTTTTGAAAGTTGCCTCGAACGCGAAACATTTGTCAATTGAACAGAAAGAAAACGAAGAGCACGAGAGGCGAAAGCAACACTCGCGCGCGAACACGGACAGTATCGTGGACAAAGTACACGGCGAGAGCATGAGAGAAGCGTTCGTGGCGAACTATGAAGAGCGCGCAGAATACGTCACCGGTTCGAAACTGCTTTCCAGACAGATTCGATTCTTACTTTGGAAACGGTACTTGAACTGGAAACGGACGATAGTCACGACGTTTTTACAACTGTTGTTACCGTGCGCGTTCTTCGCCTTGGCTTTATTTTTGACGACGGTTGAATTCAAAAGAGATATCGTCTACAAACCCGTGACGTTTTCGCGGGGCGCGCATCTCGACGGGCGAGATATTTTAGCAACATATCGTAACAACGATGATATAGCGGATAAAGTCGTTCGTAATGCGTGGCCTGATCAGCGAACGCAGATTACGGAGGCTTTTGGCGAACAAATATCGTGTAGATGCAATTGCCCAGCGCCGAAGCAGGAGGCGTATTACGCCGCATTGACGTGCTGCATGAGCGATCCAACGCTTGTAAAACCGATGTACGAAAACAATACCATCGCGACGTTATCGAATGCGTGCGGATACACGGAAACACAAACAGAAGTTGTCGGTTTCGCCGCGAGAGATGCTCTTGGGAATTGTGCAAAGAGCCCGATTCATGGAGTCGATACCCAAATCAACAGCTCGTGCGAAGCGAGTGCGGACACTTCCTTCGACGGCACTTTGCTCGGTAAATTCGGCGACAAACAAAAACCGTGTAATTTGCGCCCATCCGGCGCCCCATGCGATGCAATTTGGGTTGACTCCTACGTCGATGAGAACGGAGCCGGGAATAAAGTTACCGGAGGCGTGTATAGACACACGTTGTACACTGATGTCACCGCTTTCCACGCTATAGGCGTGTCCACGAACGAAGCCAACACGGCAATTTTACGACACAGATCCGGGAACGCAAATGCGAAGATCAAAACCACTTTGAAATGGTTTGAATCAAAGGAAAAGTACGAAGATGGTGAGATTGTTGAAGAAGCGGACAATGCTCTCGTCCTCATGTTTACCGCGGTCTTCTCCGTCCTCGGCGCTTCGATTTTAACCGCTTCGTTTGCCGTTGTTCCTGTCAACGAAAGAGCGAACAATACGAAGCATTTACAGCTCGTCTCGGGCGTGAACAAGACCATGTATTGGCTGTCACACTTCATCGCAGATATGTTCCAAATGATTATACCGTTGATTACCATTACGATTGTTTTTGCTGGGTACAACGTGGAAATGTTCCGCGGAAGAATTGGAGACATCTTTGCGCTACTCTTCGTCTTCCTCCTCGCGTCTATTCCGTACGCGCACGCCGGTGGTTTCTTCTTTAAAACTGGATTCACCGCGTACGTAGGGGAAATTGGTATCGTTTCCTTCTTAGGTGTCATCACGACCATCGCGGGTATCATCTTGTATAACCTCCGAGAATTGAACGACGCAACGAAACAGGGCTCGGATATAAGCAAACACGTTTTTGCGTTGGTCGTCCCTCATTACTCCCTAGGTCGAGGTTTGTTCGATTTAGGCATGCTCAACGAGCAAAAGCAACGACAGATGTTCGATTTCGATTGCAATTGTTTGAAATTCGTGGAATCGGATTCGGTTGGCGAGACCATGTGGATGCATTATCTCTATTTGTTTGTCAATTTTGTCACGTTTACGTTCCTGGTGTGCGTCTTGGAAAGATTGGAATCCGTGAAAGGACGAAAACACATTTCCGAGTACAAAGAGGAGAAACGATTAAAGCGAATACGGAAGGCGGAAGAGAAAAACGAAAAGATTAGATTGGCGGCGGAAAGGCGACGAGGGGCGCGACAGAGCAGGGGAAGAAATGGGTTCACAGAGCGGCCGTCGTCGGCGTCTTTGGGTCTCGAAGAACAGCAATTATCGGAACAACAGTATCAACAGCAATTGACAACCGTCGCGTCAGAACAACCGGACGAAGAAGATGAAGACGTCGTTGCCGAACGACGACGCGTTCTCAATACCGAATCCAATTTGACCGCCAACGACGGTGTGATTATTAAAGATCTCGTCAAAAGTTACGGTTCAAAGAAGGCAAACGCAGTCGACCATCTCTCGGTTGGTATGGCGCACTCGCAAGTCTTTGGTTTACTTGGTGTCAACGGCGCCGGGAAAACGACAACGTTCAAAACAATCACCGGCGAGTTTGCGCCAACCTCTGGTGACGCACTCATTCGCGATTACACGAGCACAAACACCTCTTCCGGCACCGATCGTCGCTTACTTTCTATCTCCAACGACTTAACTGCCGCTCGACAAAGAATGGGATACTGTCCTCAATTTGACGGCTTACAATTAAACCTCACGGGGCGCGAACATATCAAGTTTTACGCGGCGATTCGTGGCGTGCCGTATGGCTCCATCGATTCCACCGTCTCGAAACTGCTCAACGAAATCCAACTCACCGACGCCGCCGATCGCATTTGCGGTACCTACTCCGGTGGAATGAAACGCAAACTTTCAGTCGCGCTGGCTTTGGTCGGCGCGCCTTGCGTCGTCCTTTTGGACGAACCAAGCACGGGAATGGATCCAGAAGCTAAACGATTCTTATGGGACGTCATCTCCGCGGCGGCAAAATCGAGGACGATCGTCTTAACCTCGCATTCCATGGAAGAGTGCGAAGCTTTGTGCCATCGAGTTGGTATCATGGTTTCCGGTCACTTCAGTTGCATCGGGAGTCTCCAACACTTGAAAAACCGATTCAGCGAAGGTTACTCCGTCACGGTAAACTTTGACAAATCCAAAAAATCCGAAGTTGTCGATTTCTCCTTGAAAGAACTCAAAGCCTCCATCGCGGAATCTCACATCTCGGAGTTGAAATTACGCGTCAACCACACGCAAAACGAAGACGAAATCAAGTTGTGGCAAGTCTTCGCAAAGTTGCACGAGGTGAAAACGAGCGGTTTAATCATAGATTACTCCGTCTCGCAAACGACGCTCGAACAAGTCTTCGTGAGGTTCGCTTCGAAGCAAGGCCAGTTGGAATAAAATAAAATCTCTCATCTCCCAACTCATTTAAGAGTACGCGCGAGTGAACGTGTGTGTATATACACTGTCAATTGAATGTAATAAGAAAAGTATCGGTAGATTTCTAGAAGCGCTTCTTTCATCGAGGAGATGTGCTTCTTCGCTTCACAACTTGACACAAGAACAAACTTTTAAGCACTTTTATATAAGAGAAAAAAATGTTCCCCGCGTTATCATCATCGTCTGCTTTGGTTCCCACCTCTTCTCTTCGACCAATACATGTAAAAAGGCAAACTTCGACGAAAAGAATGCGGCGCGTTTTCAAAACAACGAAAGCTCTTCTGAGTGAGGGTGCGTTTTCGTCTTCGTCATCCGTCAAAGTCGCGGAGTCAAAATCATCGACAAAAACGGATAACGAACACGAAAAACTCCAATCCGCTTTGACGTCTCTCCTCCTCTCCGCGACCATCTTCTTCACCTCGCCTCTCACATCCCAAGCGCGTCTGGAAGGCGTGAACAACCCAAAACTTCTCCCGGATGGCCCTCAGTCCGAAAATCTCGTCATCGACGTTGCCGGGTATTTAACCCCTCGAGAAGTGAAACGTTTGCAAACTCGAGTGGAAAACTTACAGCGAGATACGGGCGTGAAACTGAGAATTCTCGCGCAAGCGTACCCACAAACGCCCGGGTTGGCGATTAAAGACTATTGGGGCGTAGACGACGACACGGTGGTGTTCGTCGCCGATCCTGGACTCGGGAATATTTTGAACTTTTCCATCGGCGCGAACGTCGATTTAGAGGTGCCGCCAAACTTCTGGACGAAGCTGGCGAACAAATACGGGACGAAGTTTTATTGGGCGGATAAAGGGGAGGAGGCGTCGATTGTCGCGGCTGTGGATGCCATTGAGTTTTGTTTGAACGAACCGAGCGGCAGAGCAAAGTGCACGACCGTTTTAGACGTGGATAAAGGCATAAAGGAGGACATGAAGAGAGAGGCGAAAACGAGCTCGGGAGGTTTCAATTTGAAGCTGCCGTTTTAAGTTGTGTAGATTTAATAAGAACGCGTTGTCATCCTAGTAAAGTGTATCATGTAAAGAAAACGTTTACGCTTTTTGTGCTTTAAATTTGCGATGTGTATTTAGTAGTATAGTATTGATTTACGAACGCAAACTTCTTCTCTCTCTTTCCGATTCCGAACACAAATCACACATCTCTTCTCTCTATCTAGACATAATACTGAAACACGTTTATTAACCCAAAATAGCCAACACGTCGTCCTCGGTGACAAACTTCCCTTTCGACCCGTCTTCGAACTCAATCTCCGACCCGGCGAAGCCGTTGATTAAGACCGAGTCGCCTTGTTTTACCGTCTTACAATCCGCCCCGACCGAGGACACGGACCCGCAAATCGAGGACCCCGGTCCTGCACTCGCGGAGGAGCTCATCAACAAAATACCACCCGCCGTTTGCGCCTCTTCTTGGTCCGGGATGACTAACAATCGTTTGCCGGTCGCTTTCAACTTTGACGGCGATAAACCACTCGCGGAAACGTGAACGACCGTCGATTTTCTTCTATTGTTTTGTTGGTTCTTTTGGTAAATGCTGCTCGTCAACAACGACGGCGTGGAGGATGATAAAGTAAACATCTCTTCTTCGTTTTAATATAAAACGTGTGCGCGGGTAGTATTACGCAACAAAGAGTAAAATTCAGACGTTACAAATAAACTCTGACGTGAATTTAATGCGTTCGAAGCGATCGAAAGTTCGCGCGTGTGCTTGCGTGACGTATTTTGTGACGTTTTCTTTTACTAATGCGCTTTAAAGGGCAAATTTGGATAGAGAGAAACCTGTTTTTGGTCGAATGCTGAAAAAAATTCTCTCTCGTGATGATGATGATGATGATATATTAATAATGAACAAAAATTCTGCAATATCAGAGAAGAAGATTTTACATCTCTCTTTTCTCTCTCTCTCTCTCTCTTTTAATTATTTAGTGCCCATCTCCGCTGGTATCGCTCGGGTCGTGAAAGTGAAACTTGCTCGCGCCCAAGGCGTTCATGACGACGTCGAAGATACCGAATTGACCGGCGGTTAAGGTACCGATCATGACGCATCTCGCGGCTAAACCTTGCGTGGCTAACTTGACCATACCAGTTTCGGCGATGATGTTACCCAAACGGGACATCATAGATCCAGTGCCACCGGCGCCGGCTTTGTTGATTTTAGACAACAACGTATCCGCCGGGTGGGAAATGATCGCCGCGGAGACGCCCGCGATGACGCCGGAACCTAAGGAAACGGATAAGTTTTCAGAGCTGGTGCATTCTTTGTTCGTTTTGCCCATGGCTTTGTAGATTTCGTCCGCCGCGGCGCCTTGAACGGCGAATTTCGCCATCGTGTACGGAATCTGCTTCGCGAGAATCGGACCGAAACCAGAATAAAACGCGTTGACGATGCCCTCTTCGCTCGCCATCTTCGCCATGGCCCCCGGCATGCTCGACGCGTACGACGGGTTGGACACTAATCGAATTCTCGTCGCTTCCAACGGGCACAAAAACACATCCGCGATAAACTCCGCTCCAGCCGCCGCGCCCAAATAAATGTTCGTCTTGTTATCCCACGCTTTTTGTTCTCCCAAAGTTTCCACGGCTTTGATTTTGAAGTACTCGACGCCGCCAAACTTAAACCAACCTTGGACGAAATAGCCAAAGCACGTCGGCGCTAAACCAGTCAACAACGCCCCGGCACCTTCCTCGGCGGCAATTTTCGCCGCGCCGGAAATCATGCCGCTGTATTTACTCGGGTCCAATTGCATGCGCGTTTTCACCACGTCCACCGGCGTCAACGCGCCGTGGGTCACGCCGCAGCAAATACCGCCGGCGAGCGCGCCTCTCAGGAAGTAATCCAAACCGTACTCTTTCTTAGAGTGCGCGGTAAACGCTGTTGGATGTTTGAATTCAGACGACGAAGTCGAAGTCGACGTGACTTCTTTCGTCATCAGCGTTTCCATCGTTTGCGAGGACGGTTGGTATAAGTCTCGGTTGACGAGCGGTAAGCGGAAAGAAGACATTTTGATGATCCTGATCCTGAGAGAAAACAAGCGAAAGAAGAGTTTGGTGGTTAGTTTCCAAAACCGATTAAAAAACGAGATCGGACGAAACGATCGTCTCGATATCGTTCAAATCGACGAATGTATCGTCGAGTTTTGACGCCGGATCTGCCCCAGCTGGAAGATGATCTTTTGAAAAGAGAAGAGAATAAAAACCATCATCATCGCCTTAAAAAAAGGACGAATAATCCAAAACACATCATCATCGTCGGAAAAAGAAGAGAGAACGAAAGAGGGAATAAAGAATACTCTCTGTGAATACGGGTGCGTGATCTCGAGAGAGAGACACACGCACACACAGAGAGCGAGAACTTGGTACATATATGTGGTATATAAACCTCTTTTTTCGCGTACCTTTGTCTTCTTTCGTAAGAGAGAAATTTTATGTCGTGTTCTGATGAAAAGAAGATCTCTTTGTTGTTGTTCTTATTTCAAGGCGGAAAAGTCTCTTCTGTTGTTGGATCTCTGATTTTTGTTTTATTTTGATGAGAGAGAACTTAAATGTTTGACTTTTCACCTTTTTGATTTTTTTTTAACGACCGTTGTGGCCACTTGACGAAGAGAGAGATATTTTAAGGGCAATTTTGCGCTGTGTTGTGGGCACATGTGCTGACGCACAGACGGGGCAAAAAGAGTAAAAAAGGGACTATATGAGAGATTCCTTTTTCCGCACTTTAATCTCTCTCTTGTCGTCGAAGATGACGACGACGACGAAAGAGACGACGACGATGAAGAAAAAGGTAAAGAAGTTAAAGAAGAAGACTTCTTTGTCTTCTCTCTTTTTAGTAAACTTCTTAAACTTCTTCTTTTACGCTTCGTTTTGTGTGATGAAAATTGAAAGAACAGAAGCGCATTGGAAAATTGCGGACGGTTTGATTATTTCAGAAGTGGGAACGCGCGCAACCTGTATGGACGGAACGTCTTCTTACTTCGAGATATTCATGGCGCAGGAAGGAAAAATTGACTTGGCTGGGTACACGATTCAAGCGGACGAGGAGGTGATATTCACGTTTTCGGATTTTACGAAACCAATCGAAGCTGGAGAAGCGAGGGTGGTGTGCACGGGAGATTCTTCGGAAGATATTTGGTACTCGATACCACCGACGGCGGGGACGATTACAGCGGGAAAAAATTATAAACTCGTCTCCAAGGAAGGCGCGGTGGTGGACGAAAGTGGCGTCGTCGAAGAAGGCACAGTTGGGACGGCAAACGAATTTTATTCCTGGCAACGCCAAAGAACGTACGACCCAACGGAAACGAATACGGTCACCGCGTACGGAACCTCCGTGTTATATAACGACTTTTTCCCGATCGGTAAAGATTTGGACTTTGCACTCGCGCCAGGCTCGCCGGGGATATACAACTCGGACCGGTTGCAACTTCCAGTCGTTATAAACGAATTTTCGGATAATGGCATCGATTTATGCGAAGGCGGTGATTTTATCGAGTTGTACAACATCCACGCGACCACGACGGTAGATTTATCTGGGTTCGTTCTCGCTCGAGCCGGTCCGAGTACGGTCGCGCACGTCAACGACGGGATTCACTACATCATTCCCAGCGGTACGACGATTGGACCGCAATCTTACAAGTTATTTTGCTCGAAAAGTACCGATACGGATAATTCGATTACGCTCGGTTACGATTGGGACTTGCGCGAAAAGCAAGGATGCACGCTTTATACCGAAACTGGGTATATCATTGATAGTATCCCTTACGTGGACGGTACGTCGAGCGTGGCAGGAAGATCGATGCAAAGAGTTCCAAGTGGCTTTGGTCCAATGTTCGTCGTTGAACCGATGACGCCGAACGCGGAAAATTTTATTCAATCCGCCTCGAGCGTGCCGGCGAACGGGGTGCCGACGAAAACCGGTTCGAATCATTTCACGTGCTGCTACCACATCCGATCCTTGGGGATGCCAGATTCAGTGTACGAGACAGCAGGATTGGATAGGTCTATTGGCACATCGTACGACGGTGTATCGTTAGTGAACGAATGGACCGTCGTAGAAGTTCGCATTCCTCGAGAAATCCCCGCTTCGGCGGGAGCCGGTTTCGCCGATAACCAGCTCTTTGATTTTCAAATCGGCATGAACTCCTTCCGAAGCCCTTCGGTTACGGCAAAAAAGAGAAGAAAGTTGTTAAGTCACGACACGGTTGAGAACGTCGAAAATCTTTACACCGGTGATTTCGCTTTACTCGACGAAGACGCGTTTCCAGAGCAAAATTTTAGTTTTAATCGCACGATACGATTTGAGCCCGGAATTACGTCGATCAAATTTCTCGCTATTCCCAGAAAAGCGGGCGCGAACATTTTTGAGCTCGTGCACACCGGAGTCGCTTTGGCCGGAGAAAACACGTGGAACAAGTATCAACCGACCGCTCGGTACACGAGTTATCGATCGACAAATGCTCCCGTGAATACGTTTCAAGTGGTAGCTCGAAAGAAGAAAATTTTCAAGCCGACGTTGAACGAGAACGATATTCTCTTCACGACGAATACTTATAACTTTCCATTATACCTCGAAGGAATTCCATCGAACTTTTCGAGAGGACGCGTGAAAGCTGCGGTTTCTGCTGACGAGTACGTTTGGTCAGATACAAAGACGTTACCGGTCGTTTTCATCGCGTCTGGTATGGTTTTTTCTAGCCTCGACGGTGCCGCGGTTATGAAACTCACTCCGGATACAAAAACGACAACGTTCTCGGTGTACGCGACCGAAGTCGGCGAAATCGAATACTCCATAGCGCCAGTGGAAGGTTACGTGATGTCCGAAGAATACGAGTACGATTCAACGAAAACACACACTGGTACCATCGCCGCCGGCCAATCGAAAGTCACCATTGGTTGCGTCGATAACTACTACGTGAAGAAAATATCAGAAGGGACTCTGACGTGCGAACCGTGTCCAAAAAATACGGCTTTAGTGAGAGACGCGAGCAATTTGGAAGCCCAGAGTGAACTGATGTGCAAGTGCATCCCGGGTTTGGTCGATTTAAGACTTCCCGGGATGTTGCCTGAAAATTTCACAATCACTTCGTCCTTATCTGTGTCTCCGTGCGTCTCCCCGATCAAATATTGTCAGGACATGACTTCCAACTTGAAAGAGTACCCGAGCGAATGCGTCGAGTTCTTCAACGGCGCGCCCGTGCAAATTCTCACGAATTATTACCGTTTCAAATTCGATCGTTGGACTTGGAACTTTCCAAAAAGCTCGAACGTTCCCGCTGTACAATCCAAGATGATAACCACGGAAGCTGAGGTGTACGAACTCGAACCAGAAGTGCAAGCGCTCGAGTGCACTGAAAAAAATGTCTGCGCCTTGAACGCGACAGGACTTTTCGGCGTCGGATGCGAAGACGGTTCTACCGGACCTCTGTGTGGTGTTTGCAAAGATGACTTTTATTGGGACAAAAACAATTTGGAGTGCACGAAATGCAAAGCTGGTAAATTAAAAGGCATGTTTTCGAACGAATTAATCGCTATTTCTGTGGTGGGGATCATTTTCATTGCGTTGATGCTCATCTTTTTCTTGCCCGTGGTTGATAGCCTCGAGGAGATTGAAAATTTTCGGAGCACCGTGCGACGCGAATATCGACTCCGATTTGACATCTTTAAAGGCGAGGTGCAAAACGGGAACAAAGAATTGCAATACGTGCAGCCTGAGAAGACTTTAAAACAGAGAATAGAGGAAGGACCAAAGCTTCCGAACTCCGCTCGATATCGTCTCGGTGAAATGATATGGAACGGCGAAAACACCATGCGAACAAAAGTAAAAATCTTGGTCGGGTTCGGTCAGATTTTAGTGCTTTGGCCAACTCAATTGCAAGCAGTCGCTTGGCCTAAAGAGTTTACTCAGATGACCGAAGCTTTGAAACTATTCAGTTTAGATTTCCGAATTTTGCCGTTGGATTGCGCGTTCACGCGCGATTTCTATTCAAAGTTCACGGTCGCAACCGTCGCGCCTTTGGTTTTGATTGTTTTTATATGCGCGTTCTTCTTCGTGAGATACGTTTTGGCAAAGACGTGGAAACTCGTTACCGGATCGAAAGATCTCGTAAATCTCGGTCGAAGATACGTAGGTTACGCCACCAAGTGTTCGTTCTTATTGTTGTTTTTGATATATCCATCCCTTTCGGGCACGGTTCTTCAATATTTCAGCTGCAAAGACGTTGGCGACGACAATCTCTTTATTCGATACTCGATCGAAACGTCTTGCCAAGACGACAAATATAAAAATTTTAAAGGCGGGGCAATTTTCTTTGTCATCTTGTTTCCTGTTGGCATTCCGTTATTGTTTCTGACCGTCATGGCCAGAGGTATGCGTCACATTAAAAACGCAGAGATTTCAAGAGAATACGCGGAAACGCACAAGGACGTCATCGCTTACAATCAAAAGACGTACGGCTGGATTTACAGAGATTACAAACAAGAGTGGTGGTTCTGGGAAATCTTGGACATCATCAAAAAGTTTCTTCTCGGTGCCGTGGTTATATTCGTCGATCCAGGTTCAGACACGCAGCTGTACGTCGCGATGTTTCTTTCTTCTCTTTTCCTCCTCTTTCTCGCGTGCGCGCATCCGTATTCCAAGCGGGAAGACAACATGTGTGCCCAACTCGCACACTTCTCACTCGGCGCCGTCGCGACGTTTGGTTTGGCAATCAAGAACGAAGTGTGCATCCGTGAAAAATGGGAATGTTCCATGATGGACGTCTACCTCGTTCTCACCGTGGTTTTTGTTTTCGTGTGCTCCATCGCGCTCGGCGTCAGCGAGTCCATCGAAATGCGAAAATCAAAACGCGATTTCTTAAAGTACGACAGCGATTACTCCGGCGATTTGGATAAAGACGAAATGCGCGTTCTTTTAACGGATCTCAAAATCGAGTCCACGGAAAAAGTGCTCAAAATGATCTTCGACAAGTTCGATAAGAATCTTTCCGATTCGATCGATTTCGAAGAGTTTATCGAAGTCGGTATTTGGATTCACAACGAGCTCCCGAAGCAAAAGTTGAACTAATTCGATGAAAGAGAGTATTTTACTGCTACACTTTCGTATCAGGTACTATGCATCATGAACATACTATGTTATTTATATACGTATATTTATTATTACTCGTATTGAAATATTCTTCGCATGTGTGAACGCATGTGAGCATCTTCTTCTTTAAAATCTTCTTCAGAATTTTTTCTCTCTCGTATATTATTATTCCTATTTATACAAGTGGTTTACTTTACGCGCCATGACTACTCCTGCTGAAAACACCACAAAAAATGTAAAGTTTTGTTTGTTCGATTTGGACGGGTGTTTATACCCCATCGAGAACGGGTACGAACACGCGTGTCGCGCTCGAGTGTTTGAGTTCATGGTTTCACAACTTGGGTACGAAACCATCGACAAAGCGAAAACGATATGGAAAAGAGAGTTTACGAAGCACAATCAAACCTTGAAATCCTTGAGAGAATTAGGACACGTACGTTTTAAGAAAGAAACGTACTGGGAGTTCACGAGAGGCGACTGTTCGCAACACCTGGAACCGGACGAACAGGTGAGAGAATGTTTACGAAAAATGTCAAAATCGTTTCCGAAATTCGTGTTGACGAATTGCGCGGAGACGGAAGCGAAGCAGGCGTTAGAAAGATTGAATATATTGGACCAGTTTGATTACGTGTACGGGGCGGATTTTATGGGCGACACGTGCAAACCATCGAAAGAGGCTTTTGGGAAAGTACTTCGAGACGTGAAGCGGAGGATGAAAGCGATGGATGGTGTTCGTAGCGGCGGTACCGATGATGATGTTCACAGTGTCGACGAAGACGATATCACGGAAGAAGAAGAAGCAAACGAAGGCATTCAAGAACCGTTCGACGACGACGAGGTGTTCATGTTCGAAGACTCGCTCAAAAATCTCGTCTCCGCGAAAGATAATTTCAACATCACCGGCGTCTTGATTAAAGGCAAAACGCTCGCCGAGGAGAACGACGGTTCGGAAGTCTCCAAGAGGTTCGTTCAAATAGACAAACCTGTTCTGAGCGAGTTAATGGAGAAAGTGCCGAGTTTGTTCGCGTGAATATAGAAGAAGATAGCGTAGTTTACTCTAGCATAGTACATGTGTATATATGTGTATGTATTCAGAAGTCATTTACAATCGACGTTGAGAGATAGGAAAGAGCAAAAGCACTGCGCAAGGAGGTGAATTTTTTCCAACTTTTAGAAAAGGGGCAGCAAAATCGGTCGGGGTAAAACCGAAAATCTGGATAAATTACCGCCATAAAACAGAACGGATTGCACGCGATATATATATATATATTAAAACGATTGAAATACGCATCTCGCGCGTGTTATTTATTGTTTAGCCGTTATTTAATTCGTCTCGCGTTGGTCGCAAAGAGGAGAAGTTTCGAGGTTTATTCCCATCTCGAGCAGCATCGGTTTGTAAAAAAGCGCTTTATATAACCGCTAAATTTGAGGAGAAATGCCGACTCCTTTTGCGATGGTTTCGTCCGCGAAAGCGATGGTAAACCTACCTAAACTGTCTGATTTAACGATCAATAAAAGTCGATCGATGCGAAAATCTCTCGGGAGAGAGAGAAATCGACTCGCGAGGTTTGCGTTGGAGGAAGATTCCCATCTCGAAGGAGGAGATTCGCAGAACGCGTTCGGGAAAAACGAGGAGGACGAGGAAGAGGGGAAGAGCGAAAAGTTGGACGAGGAGGAAGGCGCATCCTCCTCGTCCCAGTCTGCGACGGAGACAACGCATTCGAACGTGGAAGCCTCGTCCTCGAAGTTTATGGCTTTGAAAAAAGACACCAATAACGCCAAAACGACCGGCGGAGAGAATACCAACAAAGAACAAAAGAATATACGAGTGGCGAGACGAAGGGTGAACCCGGCGACGGCGGCGGCGGTGGCGAAAGCGAAAAGAGAGACCACCGTCTCGTCTAAAGGAGAAGAGAACAAAAAGGAGAACAACATCGAGGACACGGATGAAGATGAAGACGAGACGCACACGATTCTCGTTCGTCAACCGTTCGAGACGTCTGACTTGGAGCTCGAGTTGAACGACTCGGATGCAAAGGCGACGACCTCGGGAGGGTCGGTCAAAGTGAAAACAGAACGAAGAGTGGGGAAGAGTGGCAGTAAGTCGTCTAAGAATTTTATCGGCGGCAAATCGGGTGCGAATGGGATCAACGCGAACAAGACGAAGAAAGAGCGCGAGGAAGAAGACGAGGAAGAGGAAGACGAATACGCCGTTTCGGATTGGAAGAAATGGAACGAACGTTTCGACCAATTGGCGAAAGAAGACGAAGCCTTGGTCGCGCTCAACGGACAACTGGCCGAGGCAATCGACGTCGAGGACTACGGTCGCGCGTCAACGATTCGAGACGCCATCGAGGCAGCTTTAACGGTTGACCCGGCGATGAAAATTCGCCGAGGCTTTTTGAGAGCGTTGGAAACGGAGGATTACGGCGCGGCGGCAAAGTTTCGAGATTCTGGAGCCGGTTTGCTCGGTTGGTGGCACGGGGTTGATATCACGGACTATTTGCAGTCGTATTCAATAGAACGCGATAAAATGCACGACTATGCGTACGGCGTGAACGGTGATCAGTTGGTTTATAAACAACCAGAACGAGAAGAAGAAGAAGAAGAAGAAGAAGAAGGAGAAGAGGCTGGGACGAAAGCGATGAAACAATCGCCGAAGCCGCCGAAAAAGTTTACAAAAGGTACAATTGTTCACGTGACGGTGAGACGTGGACGTTTGGTTGGCACATCGTTCACCGCGAGGGAGTTGGCGGACGCGAACGATGAGTCGCCGTTGGACACGTTCAAAAGTTGGGCTCCTTCGGCGTCTGACACGCCGGTGAATGGCAAACTCGATAAGCTTAAAGAAATCCTCGACACGCAGTACGAAAAATATACGAATAAACGTGATGAAGAAGAGAAAAGCAAAGAAGAAGAAGGTATCGACGCCTACGACGTTAATGAAGAAGAAGACGCTGCCATCAAGTATTCAGTGAAAGACCAAACGTTTGGGACGCCATATTTTGAGCTGCACGTTCGCGAAGAGTACGATAAGGACTCGAAAGAGATAAAATTCGTTACGCAACCGGCGAGACTTCATTACGTGGAGTCGTTCAGAAGAATCCCAGTAGTTGATTTGAATGATCACGCGGACGAAGATGGACAGAAAATTACGGTGAGAAGAGAAACGGATGACGACGACGGTGGTCCTGAAACCATCGACGACGAGACGAAGAAAAAATTGCTCGCGGATTTGCAAGAATACAAGGATAAATTAGCCTCGACTAAAGCTGCACTCAGCGCCCACGAGAAAGAGCTCGCCACTCGCGAAGAGCGCATAAGGAAATTGAAAGAAAATTTGCTCACGAATGTGAGCTTATTGCGCGAAGAGATGAGAAAGAATACAAGTGCGATTGACGAGATTACTTTAGATACCGACGAGGCAGCGGAAAAGAGACGACAAGAACGCTTCAAGCTGGTCCAAGAAATTCGAGACGCAGTTATCGCAAAGGGCACGGAACGCATAAAAGAAGAAGAAGAAGAGCTCGATAATGTCATCAACACAATCTTTGACGCGTACGATCAAAACACGACTCCAGAGGATCCTCCGAGCAGAGAAGAATTGATTAAAATGTTGGAAGATTACGATACGTTGGATGAGTATGGCAGTGGCTTACTCAACGCGCTCCGCGCGGATGAAAACGCAGACGTCGCTGACGAGGACTCTTTGTTTGAAGAGGAATTCTTTGAACGATGGAGTGGGATCGATCGCAAGATTCGAACTAATTCGCCGGATTTTTTGGCGAAGTTGGAAAGATTCGGAGATGACGCGCTGGCGTTGGGAGATGCGTTGTTCGACGATGCCGACGACGAGGACGATTTTGACGAGAACGATGATTATGACGACGGCGACTTTGACGATTTCGATGAGTCGAACATTGTCGAATCCGAGGGTGGTTTTGATTCACGCATGAAATCTATCGAGGATTTATACGGCGATCCGAGCTTGTACGATCGCGTCAGAGTTCCTGCGGAGTGCACTCGAGTCTCGCAATCCTCTTTCCTTCTAAAATCTGAGGGCTTATCCGTCGATACCGACGTTCTAGGCATCAACGCCGAAAACGTGAAGGAAGAAACGGAGGAGAAACATCACCGATCCGTCGCAGCTTCGACTGTTCGTTTCGAACGCATCCCGGATCACGTCGCGACGCAAACCTCGAAAGATCCGTTCGATCGCCTCTACGTCGGCGCGTTTGGTCCACACGGTGCCGAAATCGTTCGCATCGTTCGAGGCCGATATGGTGACGAGTTGGGTGAAGACTCAAATTGTATCACCGGCATCAAACTTACCGGCGATGCGAACGTTCCAGCTGGTGCGGCGTCCTTTCGCGCGAAAATCGATGAAGAAAATAAACTTCCCAAACTCACCGTCAACGGTTTACAAACCTACCCGGAAGAGCTCGGCGTTTTAGCGCGATACAAAGGCCAAGGTCGAGTGGCAAAACCAGGCTTCGAAGACGCCTCTTGGACGGACGGCGAACTTTTGGTTTTGGACGGTAAAGGAGGACAACTTACCGGCGGCGCAGAGTTGGGTTTCGTCTGGGCGGTTCCGCACGAGCGACGCTTGTTGATTTTGTTCACCTCCTTGAAGTTGCCGAGCGACTTGCGGGACGATTTGAACAACAAAGACAACGACGCCGTCTCTGCCTTATCGAGATAAGTATTGAAGAAGGAGAAGAAAAAGAAGAAGAATAAGAAAGCTGAAAAGCTGCTCTACTAACTTATTACTAAACAAACAGAAAGAGAGAGAGAGAGAGGAAGAGAGAGATGATAAAAGAAATGGTATGTTTGTGTGGGCGAACGCTTATTTAAAAGGATGACGCTCCGCACGCAAATTCTCTCTGTCTCCTCTTGTACATTAAAGTCAGCATAAAGAGACGCTCACATCTGCTCTCGTCGTGTACTAATAACACACGCACAAACAGAGACAGAACTTGTTGTATTTTTATAAATTAAGTTAAATATCAAATTACAAACGCAAAAGTATACGGTACTCTTCTAAGAGTTTGTGAATCTCGTTTCTTCTTCTTCCGCGAGTTCATACGCGAAACCACTCCTTCTCTGTTCTCGTCTGTCTCTCTCCTTCTCTCTCTCTGATCTCTCATCACTTCGCGTCCGGGTTACTCGCGATATACGCGCTCGCCTCTTCGATGCTCAAAATCTTATCCGCCTCCGCGTCTGGTATTTCAATCGCAAACTCCTCCTCGATCGCCATCACCACTTCAACCGTATCTAAGGAATCCAAACCTAAATCTTTTCCAAAGTGCGACGCTTTCGTGACTTTCGACGGGTCCACTTTGCTGAAATTTTTCACGACGGCGACGATGCGATCGTTGACGAGGTCTTTGTCCAAAAAGCCTCCCCCTCCCGCGCCGTAGGCTCTGCAGATGCTCGGAAAAGGTGACGGTGTTTGGCACGAACCCGACGTCCCCGAAGAAGCCGACGCTCGCAAACGTCTCGACGCTTGGCGCAAAGCTCTTCGCATCATGATGTTTCTTTTTTTTTTAGTGGAGTTGTTGTGTTGTGTTTTGGAACAAATTCTTTTGACGTTTTTTCTCACAAAATCACACAAATGCAAAAATGCGTCGAGCAAAAGCGAATAGGAAAAAGAAGCAGGGGGGAAACGACGATTTCGACGACGATCTTTGGAAGAAGGAGAAGGAAAAAGACACGTTTGGTGGACGAAAAAAGATGAAGAAGAGAAAAAGCGGGAAAGATGATGGTTCTTTATTATTGAAAGATGTCGTCGCGATTGGAATTTTAATCTGTTTTTTCCTCTTCGTGGTCTCTCTGTACTTTAAAGAACCGCGAGGACAAAAAGTGTTCGTAAAAACGAAGACGGAGAAGAATAAAAAGAGATTAAAAACAAAAGTTATCGCCATAGGGGATGTTCACGGCGACGAGGACGTTTTGCGACGGTTACTGTTCGCGACTGGCGCGACGGATAAAGTTTTAGGCGAGGATGTGAAGTGGGTGAAAGAGAGAAACGAGAGAACGGTTTTAGTGCAAACGGGAGACGTGGTCGATCGAGGGAAGGATTCGATTGGGAGTTTTACGTTTATCAGAGATATCAGAGCGCAGGTTTTAGTACCAGGAGATGAAGATGATGTGGATAGACGGCAAATACGGTTGCTCGTGGGCAATCACGAGTTGATGGCGATACAGGCGGATTATCGGTTCGTCGCGAAGGAGGAGTTGGTAGCGCTCGGCGAAGCGCAAATGGAGAAGTACGGAGAGCAGGAGAAGATTCATCCAGATTCCACGATTGGGAAGAAAGCGTTGCAAAAGGTTGGTTTGTTGAGGTGGAAGAAACTTTTTGCGCCCGATGAGGCGTTCGGGAAAGAAATTAGAGAGTTTGGGAGCGTGGTTACCGTAGCCGGAGAAGGGAATTGTAAATCTGCGTTTTCGCACGCCGGAGTGTTGCCTGAACATTTGAAAGAAATGAAGATTCGTAGCGAGGATTACGATAATACCGATGACAGTGGGTTGAAAAAAAGCTTAGATAAAGTCATCAACGAACACTACCGAAATAGCAGCAAAGGAGTACAAATGTCCGGGAACAGTTGGCAAGAGCGAAGCCGATTGCCGAGTTGGATAAACGGAGGCGACGGCGTGTTTTGGACTCGAGAACCACCAGATGCGTCTGAAACGAACGGCGGATGCGATAAGATTAAGAAAATCGTGGATTTATTAGGTGTGAAACGCATGGTTATTGGACACACCGTCCAATGGCAAGGCATGAATTCTATTTGCGGCGGAAAGTTGGTCCTCATCGATTCCGGCATGAGCTACGCCTACGGAGGTCGGAAACGAGAAGCTTTTGTCTGCGAAGGCGTGAATGGCGTGCCCATGGCTGTTGATACAAACGGGAAAAGTCGAAGAATTTAGTTTAGTGATAGTGATTTAGTATTATTATAGCGTGCTTTGTATGTGTTACTTAATGTACAGCAGTCTAGTTTGCTCTATTCTCTTTGCTAAGTTTTGCGGCGTGTTGGAAAATTCTCGCCACGTTCTCTAAAGTCTTCCGAGGACCTCTGGATTCTAAACCGTAAGCGTCTAAAATCTGCTGCACATTCTTGTTCAACAAAAAAACGCCGTACGCAAACCTCCGAGCGTCTCCAGTTGCCTTTGCGTGATCGTCCAGAAACAGAGGAAACTCAACTCTTCGCCATTTGGTCAACGTGATTGACGAGGACGAAGATTTCTTCTTTTTCTGTGGCGAACCGAGGAGTAGATTCGGACTACTGCTGTCGTCGCCATTGTTTTGGGAAGTTTCCATCCTGTTCGAATCGCTGGTGCTCTCGTTCTCACGTTTGATCTCCTTCAAATCACCTACGAACGACCTTGATGAACCAAACGCCAACGGGTACCGAGACGGAACATCAAAGATGGACGAAAGACGAGCGACGAGTAAACAGACCGTGCCTAGCGCTGCGGCGGCAACCTCAGCGTCATCTCTCGCTGCGGACGAGTGAAACTGCGTGTAGTCGGTCGCGTTCGTATTCCTCTTCCCTCCTCGTGCGCGACCATCTCTCGATTCTGCTTCGGAGGCGTTGAGAAACTCCTCGTCTTCGTCGTCCTCGTACCCGAATAACGTCGCTAAAGTTTGGAAGAGTTGATTGCCGGCAGGTTTATCGGCGTTGTTCACGTTTTTTATATTCCTCGCATCATCTAGACCACCACTCGCACTGTTCGAAACGAGTGACTTTACATTCTCCGTCGTGCCTTTTTCGCTTTGCGGAAGCATTTGCTGCTGATGTTGGTCTGGATGTTGGTGCTGCTTTCTACTCGAATCACTCGTCGGACCTAACAACCGATCCGCTAAATCCAATTTTAAACCACATATAGCCCATGGTCTGGCGACAGCTGCCGACATCTGCCCCACTTTCTTCGTCGGAAACGCCTCGGCTAAATCTCTGACCAACTGCCATCTTCTATTTTGCAGCGCGGAAACCGTGCGGCGTAAGGTACCGTCGATTTCCGGACCTTCCAAGTGCATCCGCAATTCATCCAACTGGCGACGCTTTTTCATCAATAACTCTCGTTTCGTTCGTATCGATTCCGTTTTCACACTGACTAACTTTTCCAATCGAGAGCTTTGCTTTTGCCCGCTCTCTAAAGCGCGCTTCAACTCGTCCGCTTTCTTCTCCGATGAAGCTCGTTTTTGTTCAATCTCAAACAAGAACTGCGTCTTTTGCGAAATGTGACGATTATTGCGAAGTTCTTCTTCCAACTTTAATTGCAATATAAGTTTCCCTTGCTTCAATTCTTCACGACGGTCACTCGCGAGCATGACTTTCGAGATGCTTTGTAAAGCATTTTCCGTGTTTAGCTTTTGCACGGATTGCTCGAGGATTTCTCTGTAGTTAAAATTCGCATTTCTCGCTTTAGATTGCGGCGAAGCAGCTTTTACGATGTCACCAACTCTCTCACCACCAATACCGAAAGGGCCACCTCGAAACGGTGACGAAAAAGGCGACGATGCAGACGCCGTTGCTGTCTTTGGCGTCATCGTTGACACTAATCCCACTAATTCGCGTTCATCTAAACTGTTCGTTCTACCTTTCTTCTTACTCGCGGCGAGAATATCATCCGTAATGACAACACCTCCACCAGTGGTTTCAGAACTGATATCGTCTTCGTTTTTGTGAGATTCGTTCTCCTTTCCATTGTTGTTATTCACGTGATGACTGCCATTATACATTTCGTGCAAATTCTCCTCCTCCCTCAACAACTTCTCTCTAACGTCTAAATTCTCGAATTCTTTCACGTCTCGAATATCCCTCGCGTAATACGTCATCGCCCCGTTCCTTCTGCTCGATTTTACTCTCAACACAACCACTGGCACTCGAGAATTTTGCGAGAGTTGTTTCAATTGCGCAGTTGCTCTCTTTACATGGCGAAAGGAGATGAGCGCTTTGTGCAAGAGGTTTTCTTTCGATTTGTCTTCGATTGATGTTTTGCCCCGTCTTCTTCGTCGATTCTTTTCTTCTTTTTCCTTTTCCTTTTCGTTTTCTTCTTCATCTTCTTCGTCGTCGTCGTGTGAAGAACTGCTCTCGTTCGAGGAGTTGCTCGTATGTTCCTTCACCCTTCTCCCATACACCGCGAACTCAAACAGTCCCGGCACGAGCGCTTCTTCTTCTTCGTCGTCGTCGATACCGTCTCTCTCCAACACCTCTCGAAACCGTCTTTGCTCTTTCTCAAATATATCCCAATCTGGATCGCATACCGATTTATTATCTTTTTTGAACGATATGGCTTTCGATGTGAACGTTTTCAACGAATCGTCGCACACGCGAATCGAGTTCTGTTCGTGTTTGGAAGATTTGCTAATGCCACCCCCGAGAAAGACGGACGAATCTTTCACGATTCGTTTCAACGTGAAGTACACTTCGATAGAGTTCAGTTGCGATGCAATGTTGTCACTGTTGTTTCCATCATCATCATCACCATCATCACCATCATCATCTTTAAAAAACGCATCCAAAACGTTCAATCTACGAACAGAAATACAATCTACGTTGCGCAATCCAAACGGTGGTTCGTATTCATCCGTTAAAGTCTCTCTCTTCTTCAGCGTGTTCTCTTTCGCCGCTTTTGTCGTCGTCGCTTCTCCCTCAACAACAACAGCGACAACATTAGCATCAGCAGCGGTGGTGGTGGTGGTACCGTGACTGCTGCTCATGATGTGCTCTTATTTATTCACGCGTAAAGTATTCATCGTATTGATGAGATAATTGTGTTTGTTTTTGTAGAGCGATTTACTCCATTTTAAACCGCTTAAATTCCCCTAGTGATGCTTCACACGAGTACACTTTTACTTACCGTAAAGAGCACTCGTATTTCTACAACAACGCGAGGAAAAGGAGCAGAAAACACTTTGCGTTCGACGAGGACGAGTCGTTTTAGCAGTGAGAGGTGTCACAACACCACGAAAAGCAGTAGCGTTTCGGAAAACGCGAAAATGACGAGCAAAAGCCAACGTGTGGACGGAGAAGAGGAACGAACGTCACAAACGAAAAACACCATCGATTTCCTCTCCATCTGCGGGAAACTGAAGCAAACAAAGAGAACTGGGTGGACGAAATATAAAGAGATTACTTCTCGGGTTGAATCCGTGGCGGATCACTCGTTTCGGATCGCGCTGATGGCTTTTGTGTTTGGTTTGCAACAAGAAGAAGACAAAGAAGAAAAAGTATTAGACGTGCAAAAATTAGTCACCATGGCGTTGGTCCACGATATCGCAGAAAGCATCGTCGGGGATATCACGCCGCACTGCGGCATCTCCAAAGAAGAGAAGAATACGTTAGAGGTGGAAGCGATGGAGAAACTGAAAGAAACGTTAGGGGATGTGGCCGGCGAAACGATCGAGACGTTGTGGTTGGAGTACGAAAACGGGAGCTCGCGCGAAGCGAGGGTCGTGAAAGAGTTGGATAAGTTGGAGATGTTATTGCAAGCGAGCGAATACGAGAACGAATATAAAGACGTGGATTTGACGGAGTTCTATTCGAGCTGCGATGGGAGCTTTAAAACCGAAAGCGGGAAGAGGTGGGTGGAAGAGATTTTGAGGAGGCGACCGGTTAGGTGATTTACAGCACATTGTGAGAACGAAAGTAGAACAACACGACAAATAGCACAAACGATAAATAATACAACACCCGCGCAATACAGAGCAACGAGATACTAAACATTCAAAGCGTCTAACCATTTCCCTCGCTTCCACAACCACGCGTACACCATCCCGACGCCAACTCTGTACAAGACGTAAATCGCCCAGACGCAAAACAAGCCTTGGTTGAGCTTGTGTACGCTAAACCAGGCGATGGGTAAAAACACCGCCCATTGGGCGAGGATAGAAACTAAAGCGACGGTTTTCACGTCGCCAACACCTAACAACGCGTTTTGCATGGTCAACGATACCGCATCACCGCACGCGGTCAAACCAGTCAGTCGTAGCGGCATCGTCGCGACTCGGATAGCTTCCGGGTCGGTTAAAAAGACGGACAAAATCGGTTGAGGGAAGAGCGCGATGAGTAAACCAAAGATAGACATGCCCGCCGCGGTGATTTTAGATACATCCCACGGCCATTGCTTCGCATCCTCCACGTCGCCTGCACCTAAAGCTCGTCCAGACAACGCACCAGCGGCTAACCCCATACCCATGCACGGCAAAACTAAAACCAACATGAGGTTAATCAACACGTTCACCGCCGCCACGGACGTGGTGCTTATGGCGCCAACAATCGCGTACATGAACACCATCGCCGAGGCGTATAAAACGTTAGTAATTCCTGTCGGCAGCGCTTGTTTAATCAACAGCATGATTTCTTCTTTCGTCGGGAACGAACTAAACTCCTCGTCCAATTCTGCGCCGCCTTCTCTCCTTCGCAAGGAAAACCCAAACCCATATTTTTTCGCTCTTTTGAAGCCTTGATAAATGTACATCGCCGTTCCAACCCAGACGCTAAACGCGGTCCCTAATCCAGCACCAGCGACTCCCAATTTCGGTACTCCAAGTGCAGGTACCCCCCAGATGAGCATAAACGATACCGTGATATTTGTTATGTGCATCACGACCAACGTATTCATGTACACCTGCGGTTGCTGAATGGCGTTCCAAAATCCTCTAAACGCAAAGTTAATCCCAACCGCAGGTACGGCGAGTAACCGCGCTCGTAAATACGGCACCGTTGCCGACGCCACGGCCGCATCTCGACTGGCGTAATACGTCGGCACGAACCACGCGCAGTTGTGATAACACCACCACGCCAAAGGAAACCCAAAGAACAATACGATAACAATCGCCGCGTTCAACGGTCTCGCGATTTCCTTCTTCTCCGCGAACGCCACATCCGTCATTGACTTCCCGTAACTTCTCGCCGCAATCGCTTGCACTGCACTGGAAACGCCTTGCAGCAACGCTTGACACTGAAAATTCGCGGTCGATCCTAACCCGACCGCCGCCACGGCGACGGTGCCGAGTCGAGCAATCATAGCCGCGTCCACCAAGTTCAAGACGTTTTGAGAAACCATCCCACCCATGACCGGTAAAGCGTTGGACAATACCATGGTCACGCGAGTCATCGGCACGCCCACGAACGTTTTTTCCATTTCGCCGCCTAAACTCGAGGTCGACGACGACGCGCTGTCCGACGAAGATCCTTCGCCACCGAAAGCCACGTCGCCTGAATTCTCCGTTTTAGGAAACGCCGTTGGTCGATCAAAATACGGCGGTTCGTCTTCATCTCTCGATGCACTTCGCGTTAAAACCATTGACAATGATTTTCTCGCTCTGCTTCTCATTTGAGTCATAGGAGTCGTAGGAGTCGTAGTCGTATTCCTCCGCCGAGCGGCGAAGAAGTCCAAATCCGAGTTCGTTATCGCATCGATGTTTCCAAAACACGCGCGACTTTTGAGACGACGACGATTCACCTCGCGACTTTTGAGACTACTATGACTACTACTACTGCTACTACTCGCGATGATCATCGTAGTTGTTCTGGAATGACTGTACATCGCGGTGGTGGTTGGCATCATCAAAGCGCTTAAGTAGAAGCGCGTGATATATTTATTCTTTTTTTCCTCTTTTCCTTGCTGTGTGCACGCGACAAAAGCGATTGAATAGGCGAAGATAATGACGAATTTATCGTGCAAAGAAATGTGCATGATGCTCGTGTTTTGGTATTCGTCCTCTAAAAACTAGCAGAACCATCAATAATAGAAAAACGCGCGCAACAAAAAATCAATACATATGCATCCAAAGAAGAGTACATTGTTACAAGCGCTTCTTAAGAGATCAACCTCTTTCTTTCGCTCTCTCTTTCTAATCTATCGTTTTCTATCTATTAGTATCTATCTATTATTTATCTCTCTCGATCGATCGATTTCCGAAAGAAGTCTAACGACAGTCTCCGCGGAGTCGATGACGGCGACGCGTAAGGCGATAAGCTCGGATCTAACATCTTTTTCAGCTTCAAGACGGATAGAAACCCACCCTTGGTGTACGCCTGTATAGCTTTGGAATCCAACTTCATCTCTTTGCAATAGTGTTTGCAGGTTATGGAGTCTAAGGAGACGCCTTGGTTTTCGAAGCAGTCGGTGAACTTGGCCGCGGCGAGAGTGCTGACGACGCCTCGGTAGCCGACGTCGAAGTAACAGACCTTGGAGTCGAGAACGACGAGTTCACCCGAGTCGCGACGACCTCCCATCGTCGGCGAGTCGTTGGTTATTGTTGTTGGTGGTGGTGTTGTTGTTGGTGGTGGTGATGCTGTTCCTGCTGCTCCTGCTGTTCCAGCTGTCGTACTACTGGATGTATCGTTGTCTTCATACGTCTTCTTTTCGGCGTTTTCGCGGTCGTTTCTGGGCGGCAAAAGCGTCGAGAGCGTGAACAATACACACCCGAGCGATCCGTCGCTTTTTTTGTTTTCGTTAAAAATTTCATCCAAACGAGGGTCGACTAATAAAGATTCCATCGGTTCCTCCGCGTCTTCCGTATCGCCGCTTTCGCCCATGCTTTTCTTGATGAGATCCGGCGACGCGCGCCCGTTTTCTTCCAAAAAAGATTTCTTGGCATCCTCGACCAGCGCGTTCACTGTTGCATTTGTCGCCTTTGTTGTTGGTGTTGTTATTGCTGCTGTTGCCGATGCTGCTGCTCCTTGTTCGCTCTCATCTCTCTTTTTGCCTTCTTTAGCTGCTTCGTCTGTGTCTCCCGCCGCAATATCTTCTTCCATGTCTTTCGAAAACACTTTCACCCTAAACGCTGTGGACAGTTCTACCGCACCTGGTATCGGCCACACCGGCGCACAATTCATCGGTTTCATTATTGAGCTCATCGTATCGTTCTTCTCGTTTGAATTCGCTCGCGGTAGATACGGCACCAGCGATCCGCTCACGCCGCAGCAAAACTCCTTCGTCCCTAACGAGATCCACTCGTCTCTGTAATCGTTCGTCTCCGAGACGACGATTGATTCTGAATTTGTACTGCTCGTGTTGTTTGTATCTTTATTTCCTCTCCCTCCCGTTTTCTTCCGCATCATCAGTTCGCACTTGTATTCGCTCAACCGCGGCGGTCCTTTGTCCTCGTCTTTAGGCGATTTTTTGCTCTCATCCTCCTTTAAGCGAAACGACTGCAGATACACGTACAGGACATCTTTCGCTCTCGTCTCGTCTAAAATTGCCTGCGATGGGTGGTTTTCACTCGCGCAGTCGAATAATTTGCTCATCTTTTCTTCCGTTTCTTCTTCTTTCGTTGTTGCGCGTCCTTCTTCCGACGAAGATGCTGACGAAGCATTTTTCCCCGTCGGATTGTTCGATTCAATTTTCGAAGACGCGCACCCCATTCTTTCTTATCCTCTCGTTGTTCTTCAAAATAATGACGTATGAGATGTGTTGTTGTTTTAAACACACGATTACACGATTCACCTCAAACGATCGAAGATGATTTCAGATCGATGGGAGGATGATGGAGAATGTGATTAGTATGGAGAGATAATTTTTTAAATCGTGACTGCATGTGTTTTTTTTAAAGGAAGATTGAGAAACAAAAATGAATGAAAAATGCCTCTCATTACTAATTTGCGTTGCGGTGCGAGCGCGGACAAAATTTTCAGAGAAGAAGAAGAGTTGTGTCGATGAGAGACCCAAAGAGAGACCAATCGGTGCGCGTCGTCGTTGTTCGCGTCGCGTTACTACTGGTACCTGTGTGTATTTATAATAATGATATATTTTAATTATATTTGTGGTGTGGTAGTTTTGTCGTTCTTTCGCTCTCTGCGCACTCTCTTTCTCTCTCTCTCTGCGCATTCTTTACGCTTCAATCCCCATTTTACTCAACAACGATCGACTCTCCGCGGCGAAATCAATCGGATTCATGCTCATCGTCAACACTTTTCTGCGATTTTCGTTGTTGTACTCCTCGACTTTACTCTTCAACTTAAACGTGAAGGATTTCTTTGCGCCTTGCGCCGCGCGGAGGATTGCATCATACTTGTCGCTATCATTCTCTTGAAACTCGTGCATTTCGTCCGCGGTGTGACCAAACAACTTCTCGCCGTCGTCGTTGAACAAGGTCAACCAGCAAGATCCGCTTTCATCCGCAATCTTGGCGCCCATGATATATCTGCGTTTGCACGTCGCGTACGTCTTTTGGTTCTTGGCACAATACCACTGTCCATTCTCTTCCTCAACCTTAGCGTTGTTGCCTTCCTCCGGCGTAGCGCAGTACCACATGGTACCCTCGCGAATCTTCAATATAGACGCTCTCGGAACGATGCACATCTTCGGTTTATCCGAAGCCGACGGGATTTCCTCCGGTTGAAAATCAACCAATGTTTGTCTCTCCAATGGTGCGAGTTTACCGCCTCTTTGTTGAACGGACAAACCGGCACCTTCCGCGGCGGTTTTAAACGTCGCGTTCTCGCCGTTTTCTTTAAACCACTTCGCAGTTTCGATGGCTTTCTCCGGAACTTCTCCTTCTTCGACCGAAGCTTTCGCGGCTTCGTCCAATTCAAAGATTTGCATCTCGGATTTACCGAGCGTCCCCAAAGAAACGCCCTCGTATTCTGTCACGCGAACCGAGCGAACGATAATTACCGGGTTCGTCATCTCTTTCAACTTTTCGCCTTGTTCCGTCGCCAGCGCGTTCCACAACGTCAACTGGACCGTGCTGGAACTCTCGTCGCACAACGTCAACTCTCTCTTTTGAATCTCCGAGTTGTCCGACTTTCGCTTCACCGCGCTCAAGTCGGCGACGGACTTGACAACCGCGCACACGTCGCACGTCGCTCTTTTCGAGTTGACTCTTTTCGCCAAGTCGCCGATAGACACAAACTCAAAAGCCTTTTCGAAAATCTTTTTCGCGGCGCTTTCCAATTGCTCCTCCTCGCTCGCCTCTACGATTTCAGACTTGCCGTCCAAAGACATCTCGTAGTCGTTGTTCACCGTGGTATACTGTCTATTCGCCGGTCTCAAAGATCCTTTGGAAACGTAATACAGCTTGCCAACTTCCAAAACGTTCTCGTATCTTTCCACGGCTTCTCTCCACAACGTCGCTTGAATCGCCGTCCCTTCGCTATCGACCAATTCCACGGTCAAAACCTTCCCTTCGCCTTTGGCGTTGCGGTACGTCCTCGTGTTTCCCTTCACCGCCAACTTGGCTTTTATCGTCCATTGTGGCTGATACGGGTTCAAACTCGCAATCGGTTGAGATCGTCTCGAATTCACCACGCCAGGAACTGTCTTCCCACCACCGGTCGCACCCGGCGTTTTAAACTCCGGGCTCGCGTTTTCATCCACGAACGAAAACTCCCTGACCAACGCTTCGCTGTTTTCAAAAACCACGTCGGTGAGTTTCACCACCGCGCCGGATTTCACCATTTTGTTGTTCTCCTTCGCGAACAGGTCTTTCGCGAACGTGCACTTCAACTTGTTCGTGCCGTCGTTGAGTACGCCACTATTTATGAACGACCGATCGATGATGATGATGATGATGATGATTGCGTATATAATAAAATTGGAGAAAAATGTAAAGTCGTCAGTCGTATTTTTTTGAAAACAACACACGAAAGAGAATTTTGGAGATTTTTGAAATCCAACGACCCCTCGCGAAGGGATTTTTGAAAATCTCGCATCATCGAATCATCATCATCGCCGAACGACTCTACTACGACCCCGCACAGAAGAGCAACGGCGGTTTAAAAGAAGAAGAAGAAGAATAAAACGCACCGAAACGCATCGTTGGAGCCGTCAAAATCGAGAACCTGGATGAATGAAGAGAAGACCGAAGAATGTTGTTGTCAGCTTTTTGAACGAAACATTTTGTTGGTGGAATTTTTTAGTCGCAGAGGAAGTTTTAGACGATGAAAGAAAGAAAGAAAGGAAGAAACCACCCCATCTACTAAACAAACGAGACGACGACATCTCTGAAGCCGCCACGATGTGTGATAAAAAAGATAAAACAAACCTGAACGTTCAACTCGTCCTTGAGGACTTCTTTGGACTCGCGAATTCGCGCCACCGCGCCTGGGGTCACCGCGACCGCTGACATTATTTTTACTAGGAGGAGTCGAAAAGTGTGGAGAGAGACAGTTTTTTGAAAAACAAAAAACGAGACACTCCTTGGAATTAGGGTTTAGAACCCTAAACATTTTTTAAACAACTTTTTGTCTCTTACCATTTTTTTAACGAACTTCATTCACTTTTACGCAAAAATCCAATTCGGGACCTCTTCTATATTCGGGACATGTCTTCCTCTTCCACCTCCTCGTTGGCGGATGATGCGTTACTTCTGGCGAAAAAAGTCGGCTTGCACGACCAGTCGTCGTATTCGCTCGTTCGTCGTGGTGTACTGCGGAGGTGTCGCACCGAAAGAGGTGACGATGAAATTTTGCAAAAACACGATGATGCGAGTGGGAGGATGAAACTCTTCGAGTGCGTGGAACTCGTCGATGCGGCGGCACATTCAGTGAAAAGCAGGAGCGGTGCGATGAATGCTGCGAAAACGAAAAAGAATGCGAAAGAAGACGTATTTGTCGATGAAGAAAACGACGACGACGTCATTGACGAGAGGCATAAAGTGCGGAAACTAAATACTTTTGGAGATGATACAGAAAGACAGAGGATGATGGAGAAGGATTTTTGCCTCTACGCGGGCGGCGCGGTGGAAAGTTTAGATTGGTTGGACGACGATATCATCGACGAAGAAGAAAAGTCTGCTTCTTTGTCTTCCTCTCGAGCGTTTTTGGCGGTGGACGCGAGAGAGGATTCAAAGAACGCGCGCGTGAAGATAAAAGACGCGTTCACGAGGAAAGGTGAATTTGGCGTGGTGCAAGTGTATCGGTGCGCTTCTTCTTCTTCTTCTTCTTCGAGTCCAATGAAAATGCATTTGGAGTGTTTAATCGAACACGACGGTGGGTTCGCGCATTGCGTGAGATGGTTGCCGAACTTGCCGATGAAGAAGAAAGTGAAGGAGAAGAAGAAGGAAAGGGACAAAGAAAAGACGGCGACGATAAACAAGAAGAAGGAGAGTAAAGTCGACGCGGAGAATGAGGTGGAAATAAAAGTAGAATACGAAATAGAAGCGTCGCGGTCGGTGCTCGACGCGAAAGTGAACAATCTGAAGATGAAAGATATCGAAGACGCGAGGAAAGATATTTTAGGATACTTGGCCGCGTGTTTAGCCGACGGCTCGGTGCAAGTGTGGGCGGTGCCGAACGCAAAGAAGAAGGATAGCAAAAAGAAAGAAACCAATATAACAGTGTTGAAAGCGGAGAACGTGTGCATATTTAGAGGCGCATTGGTGACAAAAAATCCACTGCGCGGCGGGTTGAGTTTGTCGTGGAGTCAAGGCGCACCCGGTCGATTGGCAGTCGGAACCGTAGACGGAAGCGTCTGCGTGTTTGATATTCATCGATGCATGCAATATGACATCGAAAATAACGTAAGTTATAGCAAGAGTAGTAACGAGAAGTACTTCGCGCACGTGCCAACGATTACGGTCACCATGGAAGAAGCGGGTCCAATACGCGACTTAGAATTCGCGCCGTTAGAAGACGAAGACGAAAACAGAGAGGACGAAAAGAGCGTCGAAGACGACATCAAACGTAAAAGGCTCGCGTCCGCAAATTTTATCGCCGTAGCTGCTCATAAAGTTTCTAAGGCGAACGTGATTGATTTGCGTTCGCGCTCGGTACTCCCGGAATCTTTTCAAATCGAGAAATGGATGGACGATATTCGCTCCGTCGCGTGGCTTCCGAAAGGCGCGTACATTTACGGTTGCGACGGAACCGTCGGTTTTAACGGTAAGTTTTTGTTACGACAATACGATGGTCCCATATGCTGGGAGGATGACGAACAAGAAGTTAGATATGGAGGAACAGTCGGGATAAAGTTACCCGCCGCGGATGACATTCTCAAGGATATTAAAAACGCCACGAGCAAAGACGCCATCGATTATACGAAAAAATCTGGCGGTATGCCTTGGTCCATCGATTCGCGCATTTTTGGAACTCGAGGTTCACGCAACAAGTGCTCGTTTGTCGTCGTAGGATCAAATTCTGGCGTTGTTTCTGCTTCTGTGCAGCGATACCGGATGAAAGAGTCCAAGAATAAAGACGCGTTGTGGAAAGCTCAAGGCGGTTGGTCGGCGTTTGAGCAAATCGGAGGAATGAGAGAGGTACGCGTCAAGAAGGAAAGATTCGTAGAATTTCGCACGCCTGGAGACGAAGATATCGTTCTGAAAAAAGAAGGTGGAGAGGCTCAAGAAGAGGATGACGAGGAAGGATTTCGCATGAGGAAAGGATTGGAGTGTCACGAAGTTCGCGTGAACAGAACAGGTAACACGGTTTGGATCGCCTCTGGATTTGTGAATGGGTTCGTCCGAGTCCAATCGCTCGAGAGAGCGTATTTGGACAAGATTTGCGATATACAAAGCGACGAGATGGATAAGTGGCTTCACAAGGAACCCTTTGGATCATGATGATGATGAAGAAGAAGAAGAAGAAGAAGGAGAAGAATCAATTTGAAATATATGATTGCTACATGGTACCATGGTACCTGAAAATGATGACGATGCTCTTTCTACGTTGACTTGTACTACATTCTACCAAGGTTCCCGCTTGGTCTACTTTGTTATGCTCCTATTTTTAATTACTACGATGTGCATAAACCCATCCGGTGCAGATAACGCATTCCATAACACACCAACTGGTTTCGCTTCATCAATTTCAATTCCCTCGATTTTAACTCTTCTACCCCTTTCTTCTCGTGAGTTATTATCGTCATCAGGAAACATGACGTCGTCCAAACACTCGGCTATCGATAGATTCCGCGCAACCGGTGCCGAAGAAAATCGCACGCACCGTTCCCAAAACCCTTGACCGTCGTCAATATCATCACCATCATCGTCATCTCCTGCGCCTTGACGCATCACGTCCACTTCATACGCCCGTATTGGTACCGCCCCCCCTCCTCCCGCATTCATTTTCTTCTCTCTCTTTCTCGCCTCTTTGTGAATCTTCGTCAACGCTTCCTTCGCTTTCTCGTATCCAGATCTCTCGTTACCATGGACACTTTCATCACCAACACCCACCGTACCCTTCGTCATCGTGCTCTCCCACAAATCATCTCTCGCTTGCACGCCCAACGACATCACCACTTGGCTCGACCCTGTCTGTATAAAACTCGCCTCTTTCAAAGCGTTGAAGAAATGACTCTTGCACGCTTTTTGCGCGTCTTCGCCCACCGCGTGTCGAAAGGATAAACCCAATTCGTCTCTTTGCGAATATCGAGCGACGAGTTCTAACGGAAGAAGAAGACGAGGACTCGTTGTTGTTGTTGTTAAAGCTCTGAGAATATCCGCGACGACTCCAAACGGAACGTTCCATCGTATCGGTATCGAGAGTTTCTTTTTTCGCATCAGTCCTCTCCTCGAGTCGTACACGTCCACGTCCAACGGTTTCGTCTCGAACCACGCGTCGTGAAGCGAGCTGCTCTTCTTCCTGCTCTTCTTCTCGGTAGCATTAACGGCGGTATCATCACTCTCGCCGTTCTCATTGCTCGCATCATCATCATCACCACCACCACCACCACCACCACCGCTCTTCGTGTTCTCAGCAGTATTCATCAAAACCGACGCCGACGCCGACGCCTGCGACGAAGAAGAAGAAGAATCACTCATCAACCGAAACTGTTGAAAATACCGGCCAATGTCCCCGTTCTCGAACCATCCGTGAAACGCCGTCAAACGCGCGAATCTCGGGATGAGAACGAAATACGGTTCTGGATGGTCGATCGAGCACACCTCTTCCGGTCGCATGGAAATGGAAATCGGTATCACGCCCGACCACTTTTGTTCTTCTTTGTCATCCATCTTTTCTTCAAAGGCGTAAAATTCCTCTCTCTCTTTTGTGTCTTCCATCATTCTTCTCCTTTTTACAAGCGCAAGAAAGAAAGAACACAGAAGAGTTTCCTTCGTTACGAGTGTATATATGTCTGTATCGTTATCGTCGTCCGACGCATCACTTAAGGCAGACTAAAGGAATGTTTGGATAATTTAAAGCGTAGTATTCTTTAAAATGTGTTTTTGCACAAAAAAAGACTAAAAATTACGAGGAATGCATCAACCAACGCCGATACTTTCGCGCGAAATAGTCTCCCCGAACGGCGACGCTCACTCCGTAATGCGATTGAATCAAATTAAACTCCTCTCGTTCGTCGAGCATTTCCAAACGCTCCGCGCGATATATTTCTTCTCTGCTCAACAGCACGTCCTGACACTCGGTCATCTTTCTGCATTTAACCGAATCAAATCCACATCTCAAGAACATCGCTTCCACCGAAGCGCAATCGACGCGGCTGCCATTTTCTTCCTCCAAGGCTAAAAACGGCGTCCCGCGTTGCTCTCTCACGTTTCTGCACATGCGACGACCAAACTCGTCGTTTAATCGCATCGCTTCGTACGACACGATCGCCCTGTTTGCTACTCCTGTATTCCTATCTTTACTACCATTATTACTATTGCTACTCTCTCCGTTGAACGTCGCGCACATCCTCAACGCCTTCTCGCACTTTTCTCCGTTCAAATAGGACAACGCCACCTCGGTCACGAACAACGTCGGCAACTGCCAATCCACTCGCGCTTCCGTCAATATCTCCTTGATTTCCTCCGCGTCTCTCAAATCCGCACTGACTAGATTATACCCACTCGTCGACCGTAGCTCCGAACCGTCTCGTTCGAAGTGATACACCCCCAACGGTTCCCGAAGCGCCTCGTGTTTCTCGATCGTTTTAATCTTCCGTCGAGTCACTTCCGCGAAATCCACGTCGTACCATTTCACTCTACTACGTTTAGTACTTTCTTCTTTTCCATCTCTCGACGACGCGTTGTTGCCAACTAAACACCACCAGCTCGTGTCGTACCCGGATCCTAAATTAATCACCTGTTTCGCGTATTTCACCGTATCTTCTTCTTCTGCATCATCATCATCATCATCATCATCATCGCTCATCAAAAACATCTCGATCGCTTTCCTCACGTGCGCGACTCTATAAAACGTGCCTAAATTGTGCAGCGGTTCGTTTCTCCGAACTTTTGTCCTGTTAACAAACAGAACGGAGTACGGGTCGTTCGGTATGTGGCCGACGGATGCGCACGAACTGAAAGAAAGAAAGAAAGAAAGAAAGAAAGAAATTTCATATGTATGTTAGAGAGAAAGAATCCTAAGAACGAAAAAAAACGATACGCACGCTCGGGCAACGGTCGCCTCGTCGTTGGTGGATTGCACGCGGACGTCCTCGTCGTCTTTCGCCAGACCTGGTTTTGTATTGTTGTTGTTGTTGTTGTTGTTGGACATGATGACTTCCGAACAACAACAACAACGTAAAGTTCGTTATTTTAATGTGGTGTTGTGGTTAAAAGTTTTCGTTGTTCTTAAATTTTATTTACGCAATACGATGACTTCTATGATGACGACTCGTCGTCGTCGTCGTCGTTTAAATGATTCTCGCATTTCTTGGTCTCCTTCTCCTTTGCGAGTGTATTCAAATAAAGCTCTAAAGAGTTCTCGGATTCCGAAAGCGGTGCCTTTTTATTGATGTTTTTATTCAAGTTGGTGGTTTCGCCCTGCGGGCGGAGGACGTAGATTGGAGCGGTATACGCGGTCGTTTTGTCCCCCCAATTTTTCTTTCCTTTCTTTCTTTTAATCGACGCGGTTTCTACTTCTTCTTTTTCTTTTTCTTCTGCTACTGCTACTTTACTCGAGGACCAACTCGTATCTTTCAAGTGCTGCTGTTGCACGTGGTTTCGTAACCCGAGCGAACGACTAAACTTTCTCAAACACACGCGACACGAGTACGGTTTAAACCCGGTGTGCTGTCGTTCGTGCTTATTCAAATTGCTCGAGGAAATAAATCGTTGGTCGCAATACGCGCACGCGTAAGGTCTTTCTCCCGTGTGCACTAATCCGTGCTTTTTCAAATCCGTACGACGAGAAAATTCTTTCCCGCATTTTGGGACCGGGCATAAATACGCTTGCTTCCCTTCGTGTTCGACGCGAACGTGCGCTGTTAAAAGATGTTCCTTCTTGAAAGTTTCCGCACATATATCGCACGAGAACGGGAGTGAGAGTGTATTCGTCATGCGGTAGATGCGATACCAACACGACCGACAGCATTTTTCCCCGACGTGCGGTCCGACATACCTCGTCGGAAGGTTCACCAACTCGGGCGCGTCTTTTTTAGTATTCCTCTTCGTCGCTCTCTTTTTGTCTCCTTTGCACTCGCCAGCTGCTACGAACACGCATTGCAACACATCGTGATTAGTGATTTTATCCATACTAACACCTTGAAAAGAACTTTTCGCGTCGCTCCCAAGCGCGAGCGCGAGCGAATTCATCAAAGGCATTTGTAAGAACGCGTTCCTCGCTTCTGCGGTTGCAGTTTGCGCGTCCGGTAATTCGGTGCACGCCAATAAAATCGAGCGCTGGAGCGCAATCATCAACTTGATCTCCGTATTATTAGTATCATCAATGTTATTATCATTATTATCAGCATCATTATTATTCTGTCTTATTCCTTCTACTTTCGGTTTTAGTCGAGGAGGAGGCTCCTCCTCTTCCCTCGACAGTTTGTTCGCGTCGTCTTCAACGTCACCGTCTGAGGAGGGAACCGCGCCGAGATTTTCCTCTTCGAGCACGGACGAGGACAACAACAACATCTCCGCGCCCATTTTAGAGAGTTTCCGTCGTCGTTCGAGTTCATTTTCATCTCTTTTGTCGCACCCGTCTTCGTTCTTTCCCGCTCTTTCTTCTTTGTCTTCTTTGTTGTTGCCTTCTTCTTCTTCGAGTGGTGGTGTTCGGGATCGTTTTTTTCCGGGGTACTGGAAATCGTACGCCACAAAACAACGTTTCGGGTTCTTCGACTTCTGCCTCATCCTTTTTCTTAATTAAAAAAACGAGAAGAACACTTTCAAGACAACCTCTCTTTTCTTTTACGGACGATGATGATGACGATGATGATTACGATGCATCTCTTTATTCACACCAAGCAAGAAGTGCGCGTTCTTTCAACAAATGATGATTGTGAGAGGACATCATCTTTTTTTTCTTAATCCGAATTGTTTTTATGTGGGGGGACCTCTAAATTTCTTTTTTGCATTCTGGCAGAGATGAGGTTTTTTTTTTTTGGTCTTCTTCTGTTTGAATTCTTCTGCTGTCTGGGAGGAGAAAACACATGAAAAAAATTCACTCGACTCGAGAGGTTTTCTTCTGTCTGTCGAGAAGAAGAGAAAAGTTCTGTTGCACAAAACGTCTCTCATCATCATCATCATCATCATCATCATCATCATCATCAAATCATCTCTTCAAAAAATCGACTTTGACGACGACGATGATGCGCGCGCACACAACAACACCGATGAAAATGGTGGGAGGCAGAGTTTCTTCTTCTTCTTTTTGTTCTTCTTCTTCTTCTTCTTCTTCTTCTTCTTTGTCGTCTTTATCGTCGCGTTTCCTTTTCCAACGACCCCGAAAACAACACACTTTGGCTGCTTCAAAGGGGAGGAAGAGGCGAAGGCGGAGGACATCATCGCCACCACCGTCGAAAGCGGGAGGCGTTTTTTACGACGACAAAAACGATTCGAACGACAAAAACAACAAAAACAACACACCACCGATGCAACAGAAAGTTTTGACGAGATTTCTCGAGCTTCCAACGGTGCCAATCGGGCAATACGTGGCCTCTCCAACCTCGTATTTACACAAGTTGGATTCGAGACTGAAACAGGCGTGGTTGGTGGCGTTACTTTTGTGTCCGTCTATGGCGAACGAACCGGTGGAGAGAGTGTGCGTGTGTCTTTTTCTCGTCTTGGCTTCGGCGACGAGTTTACCGAGGAAAGTGTGGGGGTCACACACGAGGAATTTAGGCGTGTTAGCGCTGGCTTTGTTCGTGTTTGCGGCGATCGGGAGCGACGGGGTGCCGCTCTTGACGCAACCGAGAGAACCGGCGGCAGCGTTGGAAGGGTTGGAGAACGTGGAGGGCATAGCTTTGTTGACGAGTTATAAGTACGCAATTTTGAATTTTGGACCGATTCACGTGACGAGGAGAGGCGTGACGATTGCGACGAACGCGGCGTGCGTGACATTTACGGCGTTGCAGTCGGCGCACATGGCGTTGTGCACTACGACGCCGGAATCGTTGGCGTTTGCCATGCGCTGGTACTTGACGCCGTTGAAGAAGGTATTTAAAGTTGAAACGGACGAGATTGTGTTCACGTTGTTGTTGGCTTTAAGATTTACATCGATCGTGTTCGAGGAGACGAGGAATTTAAGCTTAGGGTTAGCTTCTAGAGGTTTAGATTGGAAGAATTTAGGATTTCGAGGGTCCATCGACGTGTTCATGCAATTGTTGGCGAGATTGATGGATTCGTTGTTTGCAAACGCAAAGGCGATTTCAGAGGCGGCGGAATCGAGAGGATATAATAGTAATAGCGACGACGACGATGATAACGATTTTTTCGATAACGAACGAGGTTACGGGACGCAAGATAACTCCAAATCGTACTTGAGGATTGAGAATTACGTGGGCACGTTTTTGTTGTGCGCGTTTGTGTTGCACTTTTCTGATTTTCACGTCGCGAAGATGTTTTCGAACGCGTAAAGAACAAAGTAAGTGAGTAGATGGCGTAGTTTAGATTGATAGTAATATAGATGTGGTTATAAGATTAGATTACAGTGTATGTGTGTGTATTAATTTAAATAGTATATAATAGCGCTCGCACGCGGATGATGATGAAGAGGAGAGATTCAGTTTTGTTCATCCTCTTTTTCTTCAATGACTTCCGGAGTGACTTGTTCAAAAATTTCCTTGGTTGACGCCTCGCCGGCCCAGGTGATTTCCTCCACCGCTGGTTTCTGCTCCATTTCTTCAACGACTGGGGCGACGGTTGAGTTTCTCATCTCGGCTTTCAACTCGTTCGCCGCGGCTAAGACGCTCTCGTCGACATCCTCGTCGTCGTCTCTCAACTCCGTGACGCTCGCGCCGTTCATCGCCGAGCTTTCATCTCCGCCGGGCTTTTGGAACACCAAAGTCTTTGAAACCCACGCCAACTCTTCGGCTTCACAGTCTAACCCGCCAACTTCTTTAAACAAGTTCTTCAAGTCCAACTCGGAATACGCGCGGTAGTACGGTTCGTGGCTAAAAACTGGAAAGTTCTCCAACGCTTGGTCGATTTCTTTTTCCATGTTCATTCTCTTCCCGTCGCCTCTTTGCGCCGAGTCGACGAAGAACAACTTACCACCCGGTTTCAAAACTCTCGACATTTCTTTGACGACGTTCTTTTGCGCCTCTGGCGGCAATTCGTGGAACAAGTACACGCACGTGACCGCATCGAACGAGCCGTCCTCAAGAGTGCTCATATCTTCCGCGTTGGCTTCTAAAAGCGTCAACTTGCCGCCGTTCTTGTCGAACGCTTTGTGGTTGTCTCTCGTTTTTGCTAAATAAAACGGACTCAAATCTTGCGCCGTGCACTCCAATTCCGGGTTGTTGTCTCTGACAAACGTGAGGAATCGCCCGGTGCCCGTGGCCACGTCCAACAACTTTGCGTTTTTCTTTTGCGACTTCAAGTACTTGTTTAAGTGCGGCAAGCATCGTCGTCTCATGGCATCCGCGGAGCCTAAAAACAAAGTCTCGACTTGGAAATCGTACAATCTCGCGGACTCGTTGGACAACCACCCGTCGGTCTGGTAGTGGAAGTTTTGCGCGTAGTACTTCGGGTACCTTTTCTCGTCGATTTCAAACGTGCTCAAAAGATCTTGCCCGCCGTCTTTGCGTTGCCTTCTCGGTTGCACTTTTTGTTGTTGATCGCGAATGTTGTCTCTGGAAATTCTCAACACTTGCAATAAGTTCGTTTGGTAGGACGGCGCGGTAACCGGGTTCATATCGTACGGAAACTTGTACTCTTCGTTTTCGATGAGTTCCATTTCTTCTCTGAACACGCTCAAAATAGCGGACATGTGCGCCTCGAGAAACGCAGAAACGTCTCTCGCCGCTTCTTCCGTCATGCCTTCGGATTCTTTTTCCGGGGAGTTACCGGCTGTGGTTAAGTTTGCATCCGCAGCTCTGACCATTGGTCGAATCGTATCTTCAAACGGTTTCGTGTCGATGTTATTTTCTTCCAACAAAATCTTCGCCACCGCGCTCGCCACGCCGACGCCGTCCACGTCCGCTCGAGACCCGCCTCTGGAAGCGACAACCCCGTTCGTTAAAAAGAACAAGAATCGCGCCGATACAGCGGCGGTATATTGCGCTCTGAAGACGTTCTTTTGAACGTCTTTCGGGATGGAATCTTCCATGGTTTTCGCAAACTGTCGCGCGATTTGCGCGATGGCGTCTTGTTGTTGCGAAGAAGACGAAGACGAAGAAGAGGAAGAGGAAGAAGACGCATTTGGCAGCTCAAATTTCGGTAACTCTGGCAACTGCGGTAAATCAATCGTCCCGAACGGCGTTTCAATTTTGTTCGACGACGACGACGACGACGAAGGTGCTTCCGTGTCCACGGCGTTTAATCGAAAATTGGATGCTCTTTTCAAACCACTCGTTACGCCCATTTCAAAAGCACTCGCTCTCGCGCGCGTCGTCGTCGTCGTTAATGGATTACTCCTCTTCCACGAAGGTGCCGCCGTTGTGTTTTTCGCCCACTTTTGAGCGGCTGCTTTGACTCGCCTCGTCGACGCGAACGGCGGAGTCGTTTTTGTCGTCGTCGTGGAATGCGTCATCGCGAGAACAGAAGAAGAAGACAAGGAAGAATACATCATCTCGCGTCGAGCGCGTGTGTGTGAGTGTGTGTTCGTGAGAAGATGTGCGACGCACGAATGGAAATGAGGATGGGATGTCGTCACCGTTTTTTTGGATTTTTTTCTTATTTTTCTGCTCTCGTCCAGACAGCCAGAGCCACAAGTTTTTAGACGGCCTCGTAAATCACCAAACAAACCGAACGACGACGAGAGATGAGCAAAATCACGCAGAAAAGAAGGAAAAAAACAAAACGGAGGGACGAAAAAGTTGAAAGTTGAGAGAGAGAAAGAGATCATACGTAGAACGCTCGTCATAAACATCGGCGTCCTCGCATCATTATTATAAGTAAATAAATAAATAAATAAGTTTTTGATTGAATCGTGTTGTTGAATCCTCTCTCTTCTCCTCTTCTTTGAAATGCTGCGCGTTCAGTTAGTTCAACTCCTCCTCGGCGGCGAAGACGTTCGCGCCTAAACTTTCGCCGGTTTCACTTTTTGGTTCTTTTTGCTTGAGAATATCCATCGCCTTCGCCTCGCGGACTTTTAAGCGCCACTTTTGAACTTTCGCGTTGGCATATTTCGCCGCGTGCACTTTCACCTTTAACGTCTCTTCTTTCTCTTTCAGCTCGATCGTTTTCTTCTCGCACATCTTCCTCGCGTCCGCGTTGCTCTCGAACGTCACGAAACAAAAACGTTCTTGGGACGGTTGAAAAACCCTTTTGATCTTCACCTCGAACGTTTCTTCCAAGTAGGTTTTCAAATCGAACGCGTTCGTCGAAAAAACCGCGTCTTTGTCTTTAACGCTTTTATCGTTATCATCATCGCCGTCGTAATCGATAACCACCGGGTTCATTTCCTTCTCGAATTCATTCTCGACGTTAAAATCACCCTTCCCGAGATCGCCTTCTTTCCATCCTTGTTTCGCCAAACGATTTCTCTCCGTGCCTTCGTGTTCGAACCCAGTCCCGACGATGTCTTGCAAAGGAAGTCCCAGCGGTTGGACGCACGCCATTTTTTATGTGTATATCTTCTCACGCAACGAATTTAAGAGGGAAGAAGAACGTTTTTGTGTCGTTGTCTCGCATGTGTTTTCTTTTTATTTTATAACATCAGAAAAGAAAAACAAGCGTTTTCGTCCTCGTCCTTTTCGCTTGAAAAATGATAAAAATTTTTCCTTTTCGTCGTCAGTCTTTTTGTTTTGTTGTCTTACCCTCTCACCAATTTATTGAAGAAAATGAGCGCGACGACGACGACGACGACGTGTTCGCGCGCTGCTGCCGCTGCGTTCCACCGACCAACGCTCATCAAGAATTTTGCCCCGACGAAGGCAGCGCCTGCTGCTCGCGCTGCTCTCAAAAAAAGAGCGCAGTTGAGAGGAATTGGTCTCGTCGCGCAATCTGAATTGGACGACGGCGGGAATTCTTCTCTCGGGAAGGCAACGACGTCGGCGGCAGAAGTTGGTGACGATTCAGACGTAAACGACGACGAAAAAAGCAGCAACCAAAGAGGGGCTTCTTTGTCTTCTCGAGAGAGGTTGAGACAAGCTTTGAACGAAGAAATCGATGGCGCCATGCGAGAAGTTTCCAGAGCGCAAACTGAAGAGGAACGACGACCTGCTGCTGCTGCTGCTGCAGTTGCTCCAGAGATAAAACAGATGAGATTCGAAGAAGAGGAAGATTTTTATCCACTCGAGGAAGAGAGACCGCCGAGAACGAGGAGAGGGTTGGAAGAACTCGAACGTCGAGAGAGAGAACGACGAGCGACGAGGACGAGGACGACGACCGCGAGAAGGAGAAGGCCATCGTCTTCTGCGCGTGAAGGCGAAGAGATGACGACGACGAGAGAACGACGAGTGAGAAACGACGCGTCTTCTTCGTCATCTTCCGGTGGTCGAAGAAAAAGTAAACAACAACCAATCAACAATAACAACAGCAGTGACGTGTTCACATTAACGCGTTCACAGTTGATGGGTAAAGAAGTTGTCACCAGAACCTCCGGAGTCCGTTTAGGCCAGTGTTCGCAAATGTGGGTGGACGCCGAAAACTGGACAGTCGAAGCGTTGGCGATTCGACAAAACGCGTTAACCGGTGGCGTAGATCACGTGAAATTATCCGCTTTGCGACAAGTCGGCGACGTTGTGTTAGTCCACGATGAAAATGCAGTCGAAAGACGATGGTCATCGTATAATTTGAGTCCATTGATTGGTTGCGACGTGATTACCGAGGCTGGGGCCTTTATCGGACGCGTGCGAGACTACGAGTTCGATCCAGAAGACGGCTCTGTCAAACGACTCATCGTCGACGCGTGGGGGATATCGGCTATCCCAGACGATGTTATCTCTACCTATGCAGTCGATGTGAGAGAGGTGATCGATGCCGGTCGCGAACGGATTCTGGTTGAAGACGGATGCGAACAAAGAGTCGAACAACTTTCTGTGAGTTTGTTACAGAGGTTGGAGTTAGCCGGTACGCCGTGGGAAGAAGAAGAAGCATTTTTACAAGATCCGTATTACAACAACGAATCGAGCAGGAGAGGTGTGGGGAGAAGAACGACTTCCTATTACGACGAATACGAAGAAGAGGAAATGATTCGGTACGAGCAAAGAAGACGAAGACAAAGAGAGCAGCAACAACAACAAAGTCGAAGGAGAGAACCGCAACGACAACAACAACGGGAGAGAAGGAAAGAAGGCATCCCGCTCATGCGTCCGACGCAATCGTACGAACGAATGGATGCCGATGGTAAACGAGGCTCGCGACCTCAGTTTGATGCGTACTTAGATCCAGTCGACAGACCGTACGAGTACGAGGAAATCTCAGGTGCGCCTCGCGAGCGAAGAGCGAGCGCGAGTAGGCGCTTGGACGAACCTTCTTCCTCTTCTTCTTCGAGTCGAAGGCGAAGACCGGCGAGCGATGACTATTTATAGCGGATAAAGTTTTTTGCTGTTGTATACATATATTTTATTGTTTTTAAATACAATACGTGATGATGTTCGTGATCGCGCTGCTTTTACTTCTGCTCGACCGATAAGTTTGGGCTACAATCAACCTTTACGTCTCCGTTCTCGTCAAATATCTCGCACTCTTCGTGAGAAGGCGTCATCGTCCGGCACTCCATGCTCCCGTCTGGTTGTTCACAGCAATACATCTCCACGCCGTTCGTGTCCTTGTCCACGTACCCGACTAAACACGGTTCAATTCCAGCTTCTATGTTGTAATCATCATCCACTTTTCTTTGTTGTTGTTCTGATTTTTGCGCGTTCGTTACGAAGGATCGTCGAGTTTGATTTTGCTTTTGATCGCGCGCTCTTTGGGAAGCCGTGATGGTGGTGCGCGATGACAAAACCGGTAAGAAGAAGAGCGCAGAGGAGGAATGAAAAGCGAACATATTATTAACTTTATTAAATGTATAAAGTACTACCGGTAAAATATGCGCGTGCTTTCCTTATGAATTGTGGTGTACTTGTTTCAAAGAAGAATTGAAGAAGAAATCTGACTTGTGATTTTTTGGACTTTTCTCTTTGGCTGTTTGGAAAAGGCGTATTATAGGGGGGAACTCTTTAATTCGTACAAGAAAGAATTAGTTGTTTCTTTCATTTCAATATGTATTAGTAGTAGTAGATGTAGCGCTATATTCTCTTTATTCCTGGATGGTAGTATACAACACAGAGAGCGCGTGTGTTTTTCGTGATTTTCTTATTACTTTCTTTCTTTTGCGGGCTTCTTCTTTATATTTTCGGAAGTGGCACTCCTCGAGGAGCGGTCACCGAAAATGGAGAAGAGATATTTATTTTGGCGTCGCGCAAACTACTCGCGCGTTTCCTTTGAAAGGTACAACATTTTCTTACGTTCACGTCCGTCCATTCACAGCCGCATCGCTCGCCTCGCTCGTATTTGCGCCCCCGAAATAATACTTCATATCCGCGGCTAAACCGTCTTGAAACCAGTTATTCGGCACCCAGGTCTTGTCGTACGGATCGTACCAACTCAACCGCGGTTTCACTTTCTTCTTCTCGTCGTAAATCAAAACGTCTCGTAAAAAGGCGTTGTCTTTAGCCATCCGACTGATTGGTAACGCGTGTGGGATTTTTGGGACGTATATATCTCCATTCTGCTGTGTTGTTTTCTGTTGTTCTTGTTGTTGTAATTTGCCTCGGCGAGAGTACTCTTGTTCGATCGCATCGAGGGCGGGACCGAACGAAGTGCCAATTGTTTTCGCCACGTTTCCTAACGGCATTTCGTCCGAGTATTTCGCATCGAACATGGAGAATGATTTCGAAAGCGTTTGGTTCGTGCTCGAAGTGTACGCCTGTTCGTTTAAAAAGGAGGAAAGAGAGAGAAGTGAGCGTTCAAAACCAACGACAACCCGCGAGGTTTTTCTCAAAATAATAATTGTGACTCGTCGTCTCACAAAGCGGAAACGGAAAAAGCGAGTTGATACGAAAATGTCTGTTACTCTAAACGTACCGCTCGCGCTGCGTTCACGACGGCGTCAAACGAGCGTCTCCGCGTGGTAGTAACAGACGCGTGTCGCAACATGTTGATTCTTCTGTCGCTGTGTAAAAGAGTGCTTTTGAAAGGTTTTTGTAGACAAAGATCGCGCGCGCGATGTCTCTGAATGACGTTGTGACACTTTTTTTTTCAAAGGTCAAAGCTGACTCGGATTAAACACAAACAAGGTTTTCTCTCTGATATTTATATTTATATTTAGGGTTGCAAAATAATACCCTAAATTGCCTCTTTGGGATTATCCTGCTTACTTTTTGTAAGGAGGACAAAAAAGGACAAAAGGAACCACACGTCCGCAGTTTAAACACACCACACAAACGCATTACACGAACGGCGCGCGCGGCAGAAAAAGTTTATTATTATGTCGAACAGCACGTCCGTCGTCGCGGGTACCGTCATCGTCGAAATCGTCGACGACGGGAGCTCCTTCCGCGGCGGCGGCGGCGGCGGACAAAATAATAACAGTAATACACACGCGAATACCACGAACGACGAACGTAATTATGAGAAAAGAGAAACGAGAGTGCGAAGATCTTCATCTGGACCTTCTTCAACGTCTCTCCCGACGACGACGAATACTAACAACGCTCAAACGCGAAGAGCGACGCGAGTGGTCCAAAACGCCACCGTGTTCGTGAACGAAACCGTGGAGCAGTTCTTGGAGAGGTGCTTGGAACGACGGAAGAGTCGCGACAAGGAAGATCTCATCAATGCGACGACGAAAACGACGATTTCTTCGACGTTTGGAACGGGCGGTGGGAAAAGAAATGTGTCCGTCCCGCAGCTCTTTTGGTCGAGTTGCCCTTTGAGCGTGCACGAACGCTTGGATAAGTTGGAGAGCACGAAGCCGTGGCAGTTGAATTTGAAGAAAGGCGATTCGAGATTGACTCTGAGGGTCAAAGACTTCCAGGAGTGGACGGTGAGCGTGAAGAGGATGACGAGCGCGAAAAACCCGCTCGTCGTTCCTCGAGCGGAAGAAAAAGAAAAAGGAGGAGACACAGGTGGGGTGGAAGAAGAGAACGCGGGGGAAGAAAAATTAGTTGTTTTTTCTTTGAAAAAAGAAGACGCGAACACAAAGAAGAAGAAGAAGAACAAGAAGAGCGAGGAAAAGGAGGAAGATGTGGTGATGGTGGGGGAAGAAGAGATCGCCGCCGAGAACGTCGTCAAAGAAGAAGACAAAGAAGAAGAAAAGAGGAGGGAAATGCAACAACAACAAGAACAACGAGAACAAAATCAGGGTCAGGTTGCCCTTCCTCACGAGGAGGCTCAAAAAAGAATAGGAGGAAACGGCTCTTTTGTTTTAAATAAAGAAGAAGAAGAGAAAGGGCAGAAAAACAAAAAGAGCGACGGAGAAAACGACGAGGAGGACAAAAACAAAGAAGAGAAAGAAGAAGAAGAAGACGAGAAGACGAGAAGTGCTTTAACGACGACGGCGATACACGAGAAGAAAGAGCCGGAAAGTGGAGAAAAACGACCCCGAGCAGGAGCAGAAGATGAAGATGATGATGAAGAAGCGCGAGCGCGAGAGCGCCTTCTCGGCAACGCGGAAGATGACAAGGCGAAGGACAAAAACGACGATGAGGATGACGATGAAAACTTGAACGAAATGCAAAAGCTTCAGAAAGATGCGATGGCTGTGTACAATGCGAGAGTGGGTAAACGCGGGGGGGAGACGAAACTCACCTCGTTGCTTGAGGCGCAAGAACGGGAAGAGTTGAGCCGGAAGTATCGCGAAACTATCGAGAACGTTTTGAAGAGCTCCAAAGGGAGAAAGAAGACCGTCGGAGAACATGCCAATACCGATCGACCACCTGCTAGAATGAACGCAAAGAAGAGCAGCGGTGATCAATCCGTCTACAATAATAATAATAATAATAATAATAATAATAACAATTACTTCAATTACGGAGCGACGAAAAGTCCGGCAGGACAGCTGGAACACTATCAAACGATTTTGAAGGCGACGCAGCTTCTGGTTCAAAAAGAGCGGCAAAAAGCGTTAGTTATGAAGATATTGCAACACGCGCCGAGAATTCCGGACACGCCGTCAGACTTTGAGGCTCTCATCAGCGGCAAAGATGCGTGTCTGAAGTATAAGCCTCCTCCTGTTCCGGAATTCGTTCCTCCTCCACCTCCGGCGGATGCCCGAGAGCATAAGCATCCATATAGTAACGACGATCGAGGAACGAAGCGCATGCGTAACATCAACGATCTGAACGATTCGCTCCCAACGATGTTTTCGTACGATAATAAGAGAGCAAAGTCGAACGCTGACAGTAGATCCAGGTCGGCAGCGAAGAAGCGCGCCGCCTTGCAGTCGCCGGAGCAGCTCGCGAAAAAGCAAGATTTCCAGCGAAGACAACAGCAATATTTCCAACTCCAGCAGCAGCAGCTTCACCAGCAACCGAAAAAGTTACACGCATCGACGAGAGCATACAAAGAGAGACGCCCAGCGGATAAGATCAGCCCAGAATTTGAGAAAGCGCTCATGAAGAAGAAACAGGAAACTCAAGCGATGCACAGTGACATTGGGGCTATGGATGGTTTGTTGAAGCTCGCGCATGCGGCGAATGTGAGTAACGACACACAGCGGTTGCAGCAACAAGACTGGGCGCGAGCGAACGCGATGCTCAAAGAGGAGTTGAAGCGCGCGAAAAAGGCTGAAGAAGACCGTCTTCAACTTCAAATATTACAAGAAGAGCGAGAGAGGGAAAAACGACAAACCGTATCGATGTCGTCGAATGACGGTTCAATGCAGATCAACGAGGACGGCATGCACGAAAACTCGGCTCGCGCCTATTCAGAAGCCCTCGAGCAAGCGCGCGAAAATCCCGGGGCTTTTCTTAGAAGGAAAGAAGAAGAGGTGAAGCCGAAAAAGACGAAAAGGCCAACGCCTCCGGCGCTGTACGTGCAAAAGTTGCTCGAGATGCAAATGCAGCAAAAGCTCGCCAAGTTACGAAACAATAACCACATGCAAGCGGTGAAAGATGGCGCCACACGTGCGAACGCCGATATGATGGCCGTAGCAGCGTCAATTCCGAGTCCAAATTACTTCGGTATCGATGCGGCGCCGGTTGTGAAGCTACCTCCTCCTCCTGTTATTCATACGCTCCCTACGAACGTCGGCAATCCGAACCTGAGCGCGCTCGACGAACAACAACGCATTGAAATGTTGGTGCAAGCTCGCGTTCAACAAGAACTTATGCAACATCGCGCGGGTCTTCCATCTATCATTACGCAAGTTCAGCAACAGTTACCGCCGCAGCAGATGCCGGAGCAGTCCCAGCGAGCGATTCTTCAACCGCAACCGCAACCACACGCGCTACAAACGACGATGCGGTCGTTCGACACGGCTCAACAAAATATTCTGCAAGCAGGCTTTCAAAATGATTTACCTCAAAGCGATGGTTACAGTAAGCAGTTGAAAAACGTTTCGAAAAATCTCGGGGCGCCGAAGCAGGTGGCGTATACCAAAGCCATGTCAGAGCTCGCCGATGTGAATGTCAAACGCGCGCGCGAGTTGGGGATCAAAGATGATAGTTCTGACGAAATACCGGGTTCTGATGTGCGTATCAATAACATCGATAGCAATGTTCTCCCCTCTGACGCTCCAAAGAAGACAGTCGTGGATATGGAAATGGTAATGAAAGCGATCAAACGCCATGCGGCGCAAGACGGAGTTTTCAAGCAGCTCAGATCTATCTACGACAAGAACGTCGCGGAATTTTTGCGCGTGAAGAATGGCGGCGTACCAGCGGTGACATCGACGGAGAAGGATAGTAGTGTCCCTCCACCGGTGCCGATCACCCCGGCTTGGACAAAGACGATGATGGAAGCCGAACGCGCTCAACAGCAGCAAACTGAAATGTTGATAAACTTGATTAAAGTGCAAATGAAAGCTGCGGAGGAGGCGCCGAACGAAGGAGGCTCTGTGGAAGCGTTGAGTAGAATGTTGAACGCTTTGAACCAACGTCAGCAACAACCGCCTTTGATTAACCCGTTCGAAGGCATGACGGAAGAAGAAATAGAAGAAGAAGAAAAACAGGCGGTGAGGGAGGTACCGCCGAAGACGACGAAGACAGCACCCGTTGCGCCGAGAGTACCAGCCCAACCACTGATACAAAGGCCAACCATTGTTGCAAAAACCGTTGAAGCGAAGACGATAGAAGGAGACGAAGAAGCGACGACCCCTCCGATTCAAGAGCCAACGCAAACGGTCGAAGAGCGTCCGTTCTCGGACGCGGAAAACGAAAAGGAGAAGAGAGACTGAATGAACAAGAATTTGCTCGCACACGCGAAGGAGAACAAAGAAACAATAAAGAACACAATCTGAAACAATGATTGTGGTTGTGGTATATAATAATAAATATAGCAGAGATGATGATGATGCGGTAGTCAATTTTGTATAAATCTATTCGTGTACCACTCACAAACAACAGTTAAACCGTAGTAAACGTCGCGTGTAATTCCTTTCTTGCTTTCTTTCTTTTATTAGGACTGTGGATGAAAAACAAGAGAAGAAGAAAGAAAAAGAAGAGAGAAAGAAGAATTAAAAAAACTCTCCAGAGTGGGCTCTCCAGAGTGGGCTTACGATGGATGCATAATTAAGCTTCAGCCCTTCATTTTCTTTTTTTTTCTCTCCTTTTTGAGGACAGACAGGCGACAGGTGGCTTCTGCCACCTTGGCTTTTTTTATCCACTAATCTTTTTATCTTTCTTCATAACTATTCGTTCTGTTGCTCTTCGTACGTAGATACATATTAACACACACACAAACGAAAGAACGTGATACGGTACCATAATAATAACAAACAATGATGAGTTTTACGCAAACCGCGCCGCAAACGTCGGCTTTTTTTACCGGCGCGTCTAAGATGATGAACGCCTCTCGAAGACAATCATCAAAGACGTCATCCAGCTCATCGTCTCATCATCAGAGAGCAGCGGCGGTGAGATTCAACACTATCGTTCGCGCGGAGGGCGAAGAATCTTCTTCTAAACCGTCTGAAACGCCAATCGCACCGGCTGGGACGCCAGTCAGAAAGACGTCCATGTTGGTCATTGGTGCCACGGGGACTTTAGGTCGCCAAGTCGTTCGAAGAGCTTTGGACGAAGGCTACGACGTGAGGTGTTTGGTGAGACCGAGACAGAACCCGGCGGATTTTCTCAGAGATTGGGGAGCGACCACGGTTTCAGCGGATTTGACGAAACCAGAAACGTTACCGCCTGCGTTTGTTGGGATTCACACGATCGTGGACGCGTCCACGGCGAGACCGGAGGAGGACTCGTACGCCATCGACTGGGAGGCCAAGAAGAATACGATTCAAATCGCCGCCGCGATGGGCATCCAAAAGTACGTCTTTTATTCCATCGACAAATGCGAAAAGTACAGAGACGTGCCGTTGATGAATATGAAGTATGCGGTTGAGGAGTATTTAAAAGCGAGTGGGATGAACTTTGTCGTGTTGAGACTGTGCGGGTTTATGCAGCCGTTGATTGCGGGCTACGCCGTGCCGGTGCTGGAGGAGCAATCTCTGTGGGGTACCGACGACGACACGAAAACGGCGTACTTGGACACGCAAGACGTGGCACAAATGACCATGGCAGCGGTGAGAAGAGAAGAAGCGAATGGGAAGGTGTTGACGTTAGCCGGGCCAAAAGCGTACACGGTGAACCAAGTCATTCAACTTTGCGAAAAGTTAGGCGGTAACGAAGCCAAGGTGAGCAAAGTGCCGGTGCTTTTGTTGAAATTCACGAGAGGCTTGACGAGATTTTTCCAGTGGACATCGGCGGCTTCGGACCGTTTGGCGTTTGCGGAAGTCTTGAGCTCGGGCGTGGAATTTAACAGCGATAAGATGGCGGAGACGTACGAAATTTTAGGCATGGACGAAAGCGAAACGACAACTTTGGAGCAATACATGGAGGAATACTTCTCGAAGATTTTGAAAAAGTTGAAAGAAGTTGGCGGAGAGAGTAGACAGAGAGATTTTTATTTGTAAATCATCACATCAGTCCTTCGCACCTTTCTTTGTATGTCAAAGAGCGTGCGATGAGTAAAACGCATTAGGAGAAGAAGGAAGATGAGCGAAAGAGAGAGAGAGAGTCTTCGTTCTTGGAAAAAAAAAGTAATATAAAGATCAAACAATACATGTCGCGAATATATATAATACACCGTTTGTACGTACACGCGTCTTCTGGTGAACTACATAAAGCTGCGACATCTATCTATTCGTCTGTAGGCTCTTCCCACTTCTTTTCTTTGGTCTTTTCATTGAACCAGAATTTCTGAGACGTCTTCTTACTCTCGATCTTGATCCAATCGGTATTACCGTGCCGCGTCGACGTGACTCCGTTAAACATCGGAGTTTCTCGTGTTTTTTCATCAGAGGATACTTTTTCGGTAGCTATGCGAGAATTTACCACGTTATCGTTGTCTTTATCGTCTTCTTTTCCTCCACTTTTGGCAGCCGCTTTCTTCTTCTTCTTCTTCTTCTTTCCTACTATTTCTGGATTTTTTACATCTTGATCTTCTTCTTCTTGTTTCACCACTTCTTCTTCTTCTTGTTTCACCACTTCCTCTTTTTCTTGCTCGACTTCTTGTTCGTGTTGTTGTTGATCCTCTTCTTCATCCTCATTTTCTTCATCTTTCTTCTTCTCTTGAGCGATACAGTTAGGTCTATCTTTTGGTTTTGGAACATCGTTGGGAAGATCCAATGGCGGGGGCGGCGCCGCCGCAGCCAAGCTGATCCCGGCTACTCCGGCGTTCAAAAACTCTCCGCCACCATCGGTGTCGTCAAAAGCGTCCGCTACTTCAGTTGGTGCTCTTCCACTCCTCAACGCCACCGCTACATCGTACGCTCTCCACTCCGCGTACTCCGCTCTCTGCCGTAAATCCTGGTTAAAATCGCACCCTTGCTCTTTATACGGCGTGAAAATTTGGCTCTCCAAGCAATACAAAAACGCCGCCGACGCGTCAAAGGCGTCCACGAGCTCTCTCGTAAACATCTTTCGTCGGTCTCGCTGATCCGCGCGGTCGTACACGGAAAGTGCAAATCGCTTCACTTTCGCAAAATCAATCGACGGATGCGAGGTTATCTTCTTCGTTCGCTTTTGTTTCTGTTGTTTTCGGTAGTTGGAATATTTGAAGAGTACCGTACGTTAAGGCAACCAATAATACTAAAAGTCAAAAACGAGAGAGAAAGAAAGAGCGTTTGGGTTTAGACGCAGAGAAGTCTCGAGCGCAAGCGAACGAACGAACGAACGAGGTCTGCTCAAAAGATTTTCTCGCTCGACGAAACGCTCGCGCACCTCCAACTCTCCCAACAGTTTCTTAATCAAATCTATCGGCCGAGGATGCATCTCCATCGCGAGTTCCACCGCTCTCAGTTTACAATAATACGACGTCGTCGGTTCGTGTTTCGCGATTTCTTCCCCTCTGCGAAGGAATCTTGAGATTGAACGATCCTCTTCTGTGTTTTCCTTCGCTGTTGTTGTCGTTGTTGTTGCACTCATACTGTGTGTTCTGTTAAAGTGTTCCTGAGAGAGAGAATTTGTTCTGACGAGAGACTTCACAGTTTTGTCTCTCGGGAGGACGACGACGAAAAGATGCTGCGAAGGAGCAGCAGCGGCGGAGAGAGCGCGAACGACTCGAACAGCACCCTCGTCATCACGGGAGGAGGAGGAGGAAAAAGAGGGAAGAAGAAAACGACGAAAAACGTATTAATTCTTATTCTCCTCCTCTTCGCGACGACGGTATTCGCGACGTTCTTCCACGGCCACCGGAGAGTCGGGGAAGCGTTTGACTTCTCCGAGACGATTCAGACGAATTCCCCGGAGGGTGCGCGTCGAGACAGAGCGAGAAACGCGGCGAGTACCAAAGAAGACGCTTCTTCGTCTTCTTCGTTTGCCGTTGGAGGATACAGAGGAGGAGGAGGAGGAGGAAGAGGTGCGAAAGAAACATCATCCGAAAACGAAGACGAGGCAAAGACAACTTTTGCAGCAGAACGACAGAGAGAAAAAAACCGGGCTTTGGATAAAGAGACGGAAGAATACATCGCCCGAGAGCAGAAGCGATTATCGAGTCCACCATTGCCTATCGCGAGCAGTAGCAGTAGCAGTAGCAGTAGACGACGGAACAGAAGGAGTGGGCAAACGCAACAAGGAGAGTTTACGTTGGAACACGTCGGTCCGAAAGGTACGAGCGAAGTGCGCCCGAACGGCCGGTGCGTGTCCTCGGGAGGCGATGATAAGGAAAGGAAGGTTTGGCACCGATTGGAATCCGTAGACGATCCGTTGTTTATACGAGTCACTGGTGCGTATTATGATCCCGCCAGATCTAGAAATAAACCGAAAACAAGGAGTTTAATTATGCACAGATCGATGTTTGAACCGGGAGTAAGGGTGGTGAAGATTGATAGGAACGGCGAGAGAGTGGAACCGGGAAGTCACAGCGGCGGAGAAGAGATCGACGATGGAATAGAAAACAACCCTTCGCTGATGAATAAGAGAAGCGGGAACAGTTGGCAAGACGAAATGACCAGACGCGTGGGGACGTCAGAGGACGAAGAGATTATTTTAGATTTTAGAGGCGATTTAGTCGAGCAGCTCCCGAGAGAGGACGAGGATCATAAAGAGTTTAGTTTTGGAACGTGCGCGATTGTGGGAAACTCGGGAGCAATATTAGGGAAAGGATACGGTGAAGAAATCGATGGGAAAGACGCGGTTTGGAGGGTGAATTACGCGCCGATAGATGGATTTGAAAAGGACGTCGGGTATAGGACGACGTTTGACTTGATCAATCAGCAGCACACGAAACGATTCGTTCGTGGCGATGGCGAGTACAGCGAAGAGGATGAAGACGACGCGAACAGTGATGCATCTGGTCAAGCAGAAGAGATTACGGAAGCGGACGAGTCAAAACCGAAAGTAGTTTTGAAAAATGGTCGCGGAGCGAAGCACGCTTCCAAGAGAAACTCTACGCTCATGGTTTTTGAAGTGACATCAAACTACGCCAGGAAACACTTATACGCCAGACTTATGCGTCAAAGAACGAATAAAGGGTTGAAGATATGGTCCCCCGAACTAGTCGTGCACACGCAGCGATCCTGGGACGTCTTGTCGCACTTGACGGCGCAAAAAATGGGCACGAGTAAAACCGGGAAAGCTATGTCTGGAGCGTACGCCGTTATTTTAGCCTCCCAAATTTGCGAGGAAGTGCATTTATACGGATTTAGCCCTTATAAGAGACGAGATATTGGACAGGCTGTTCCGTATCATTATTTCGACGAAATACCTGCAGTTTTAAAACACCACTCTTTCGATCTAGCTATTGAGGTGTTTAAAACGATTCGAGATTGGCCATGTTCAGGCGTCCGATTAGAAATACATCCGTAACCGATTATTTATGTTTAATATATGCACTCTGCTACACTCGATTGTGTCGTTGACAACAATAAACTCGCTATGTTTAATATCTAATTTTATATGTATACTTTTCGATTAAGCTTGGCATCCTTGGACGTCGTGGAAGTCGCAAACGACGCTCGCGCACTGCGTCAGCGAATCTTTCTGCGATGCCGCCGGCGTGTCCGATAAGTAGCACCCCTGGCAGTTCTTAGTCTTTGGAATGCACCCAATTACTTTGATTCCGTCTTCAGTAGATTCGCATTTGCTGTTGACTTGCCGATAAAGACCTAAAGCGGTCTCATCTTCGGATGTTTCGCACGCTTTGGAAACGAGAATCTTCGGAGTGCTCGTCGTTTCAACCGCAGCACCAGACGTGTCGATGGCACCATCAGCAGAAGTTGCAGCAGATGCTGTGGCAGCTAAATTACGCGCTTCTGCACTCGCTTTCGCGTTCGCCGTGTCTTCATTCATGCGCTTCTCTGCGCTCGTGGTTGAAATTCCTTCCAGCGAAGGCATATCATCCGGATTTGCGCGCGACTCCTCTTCAGGGGCTTCCTCTTTTTCTTCTTCTTCCTTTTCTTCTTCTTTCTCGTCGGGTGCTTCCTCGGTCCCTTTTTCTAAGTGATCGATCGTTTCCAGCGCAGAAAATATTGAATCTTTCGTTTTGTCGACAATCTTCGCCACTGCCTTTACTTTCGGGATGACGGAACTTTTCGGATCTTCTTCCGATGAACGGGTTCCTTCCTCGTCGTTAACTTTTTCTTCCTTTTTTTCTTCTCCTCCTTCCTCTTCTTCTTCTTCTTCTTCTTCAACATCTTCGGGTGTCTCTGATGGTCCAAGATCGTACATTTTACCGGAGGTGCTCATCTTACCAGACTTGAAGTTCTTCACGGCTTCGGCGTAACGCTCTTTCGATCGAGCGTATCCAGAAGAGATGGAACCTTTCTCGAGCTCTTTACCGGAATAATTAGCCGAAGAATCTTCTTGTTCCTGTTTCAGCTGATCTTCCTCGGAACCTTCGCTTTCTTCATCAGTTTGATCATCTTTTTCTTCTTCCTCTTGCTCCTCTTGATCATCGTCAGCCTCTTCATCGATGTCTTCCTTCTCTTCTTCTTCGGCATCATCGGAAGCGTCGTCCGAGGTAGACGTAGCAGTTGCTTCGTCCTCCTTCGCTTTTGACTTCAAAAAACCTCCAAAGGTGCTCTTCTTTTCTACTTGCTCTTCTTTACCGTCGGCGTCGGCGTCCTCTTCGTCTTCTTTTTCACCGATGTCTGCCTCGTTCATAATATCCGGGTGCGTGTCTCCGGCAACTTCTTCTGAAGGCTCGAGAGATGAAGATGCGCCTTTCTTTTTCTTCGCGGAAGTGGCAGGGAGCGTTGCCGACGAGGCCGTTTGGTTCTTTCCACCCGGTAAGATGAAGTTACCGTCGGCATCGATCGGTAACAAATCGCTTTCGTCCGGTAGCACCGGCTTCAAGTTTCCGTTGGGTAAGTCAACCAATAAATACGATTGTAAGTGTTGCGCGATATTCCCGAGAGACAAATCATCGCTCACGACTGGATACACCTGGTAACCAACGAAACACACCGAGGCCGTCATGGTCAACGCGCTAAAAGCACCGATCGCTTTACACGTCTTTGCAAATCCGGTGCCCGACTTCATCCTCTTTTCTTCTTCCTCCTTCGCCTTCTCTTCTTCGCTATTTTTGCTCAACAACGGTTGACGTTCGTTCATCATCGCTTCCTCGTCGTTCGTCGAGGACAAAGGTTTCGCGCCCTTTTTCTTCTTCTCCTTGATCTTCTTTTTCTTGGACGAAGATTTCGACGACAACGAACCGGAAGAAGACGAGTTGTACTTGGAGTCGTTTTCGTCGTCGTCGTCCGAGACTTTAGCCAAATCACTCTTTCTTCGTCTTCGTCGTCGACGACCAGATTCGATATCATCTTCTACATCATCGTCATCGCTACTACTCGCTCGACCATCGCTTTCATCATCGCTTTTATCTTCGATATCAACAGCGACTTCTTCGCTTTTAACACGTTTAGCTTTCGACGAAGATGACGTAAACGACGACGACGATGCCGTCGATTGCGACTGCGCATCATCGTCTTCGTCGTCATCTGTTCCTTTCCTCGCTCCATCATCGTCACCGTCGATTTCGATGAACACGGACGGAGAATCTGGAGAGATCATCATCCGTTCCTCTTTGTCTTTGTCTTCTTTTTCGTCTGAATCGTCTGAATCGTGGTCTTCCTTTTTCTTCTTTGTCTTCTTTGTCTTCTTTAACGATGATGATGATGATGATGATTTTGCGTCCGCCTTTTCCTCCTCACCAGACGCGTCTTCTTCGTCTTCCCCAACAGTCGTGGTGGTCATCTCTTCCTCGTCGACTTCGACAATCACCGCATCTTCTCTCTCTAGGACGTGTGGCAACACCTCCTCCGTGGTCGATTGCGTCGCTATCGCTTTTTTCGAGCAGCATCCTCCTTTCGCCGCCGCCGCCGTCTTCTTCTTGGCCTTTTTTAAAGCTTCCTCTTCGTGATGATGATTGCCGCGGCGTCCCTTCTTTTCCCTACTCATGTTATTTTTACGAGAAGAAGAAGACAAAGAACTCGTCGCCGACGCCGTCGAAGACGATCCTCCTCCTCCTCTCCTCCTATTGGTAGAAGAAGTCATCAGCATCTCGTTGGCCTCGTCGATGTTCTCATCGGCTTGCGAGACGCCGACGATGCGTCTCATGGTGGGTGTAGGCAGAGAGAGAGACCAACACAGAGAAAAATGTCTCTCGGTCTCGGGAAAGCGTCGTCTTCTTTTTTGTGAGGATGTTGGATGTTGGACCAATTTTTTTTTGTTTGGTTTTTTTTTGTGCCGTTTCGTGAAGAGCCTTTTTTGTGTGTGGGGAAAAGAAGGGGTGCACACTTTAAAAGGACAAGGTGCACACTTTTTAAATTGTTTTCTACTCGTCCACATACCTTTTTTTCCTTCATCATCAATCATTTAACAAAAAGAAGTGAAAAAAATACCCCGAGGAGAACGGCGAACGAGGAGACGAGGGTTTAAAAGAACCTCGAAAGAGCATAAAATGAACGCATTACGTTTACATTTACTACAGAAAGGGATAAAAGTACACGCGTATTCTCTTTGAACGCGTGTATTTCTACGATAAGATGTACATACGCTCGACGTCGCGCGCGTTCAAAAATCTTCTCCTCGAAAAGACTCCACCGAAAACATCGATCGCAGAAGACGAATTGAAGCGCTTTATCAACCTGGAACGTATCAAAACGATGAAAGAAGAGCAGAAGCGATCACCTGGAACAACTTGCGTGACATTATTCGCGCGTATACAGCTATTTCACACCTCTCGAACGGACGCGCGTTTGAACGCGATATTTTCGTCGCCCTTCTCTTGTCGGTGATAAAAAACAAGTTTCGACAAACGGTGCGGACGAAGAGGTTTTTGGAGTTTTGAAGGCTTACAAAACACCAAGCACGAACAACTCACGCCAGACGTATCGTTGCGATTCAAATTTACGTTTCGTTTCGTCCATTTAGGCGCTCTTCTCGCGCGGTTTCTGATCAGTTTTTGGTTTGAAAAAAAGCAGTTTCTCTTCAAAAATCTTTCGCGCGTTTTTTCGAGAGTTTTTCTTTCTTCGACACTTTCGTTTTTGCGTCGCCTCTCTTTTTCTTCATAAATCCTCCTCCTTCTTCTTCGAAAGCGTCACGCGCGAAGAACAAAATCCGATTCGAACGCCTTGATCGCGTTAAATAACATACGATCGGTACGTTCTTCGTTTTCAGGTATCCGTAACCTCGTATTAAGTCCACGGCGAGCACGTTTCCGCAAAATCGCAACAGCTTGTAGGATTTTGAAGGCGGGAATTTTTTAGACGCCAAAACGCATCGAGTTTACGCGCGTCGTGTGAGAGCGCGTCGATCGCGATAAAGATTGAAAGAACCAATATTTGGAGTTCTGGTCATCTCTAGTTGATCAATCGAGAAGATGTTTTCGCAAGACTACTCGCAACAGTCCTCCGCGGACGCGTTTCCGACGACAAATAAGCAACTTTTTTGCAACGGAAGCAGCCTCGAGGGGGGAGGCGAAGGGGCGAAGTTTTCGAAGAGCCACGACGAGAAGGCGGGCGACGACAAAATAGAGACGAAAACAAATAAGTTGGTCAGTCGCCAATCTGTGTCTTCGGAACACAGCGGAGACGAGCTCTTCTGTTTGGATGATCCGAACGAGGGAGAAGGATTTGGTACGTTCTGTGGGGGTGCTAGAAACGCGCGCGTGGTGAATGGGGTGATTCGATTGCAATCGTTCACGGAAAGCGACGAGGAATATCGATGCGAAGATGATCGACGCGACGCCCTTTCAGAGTTTCAAGACGAAGAAGAAGAGGAGGAAGGAGCAAAAAAATATCAACAAAAATATCAACAACAATGGAATAATAACAATACTTTTACCGCGGTTAGAAGAGGTAAAACGGTTCGCGATCTCATAGAGCGGATCATAGAATTTAGCACCGAGCCGCAAATCTCGGTTTGGGAGGATGTCTTGCTCGATTTACGAAGGAAAGAAGACGAGGACGCGCGCTTCGTTTTGGACGTGAACGAGGCGAGACACTTGCAATTTCGAGTGCCACTGGTGGAGTGGATTTTGGACGTGTGCGCGGAAGCGCAGTTTGGTCCGGCCACGGCGGATGTGGCCGTGGAATACATGGTACGTTTATATTCATTCTTTCTTCTTCCGATGATCGGTCTTTTGTGCGTCGATCACGCGCGCGCGCGCAGGAGGAGACCCACTTTTGTTTTGCTTCTCCTTCTTTTTTTTTTGCAAAAAGCCCCGCGAAAAGGCAGAAAAAGGCGCGCGCGAGAGAGAAAAAGTCGAAAATATCTTGTCCAAAGAAAAAAATCTTGGAAATCTCGGCTTGCCTTTTTTGCCTTTTTTCAAAAAAAAGTTGAGAGGAATCTTTTAATTGAAAAATAAAAATAATGCTGACGACGACTCAATCATCTATTCTTCTCTCTTTCTTCAATTCATTCAATCAACAGGATCGAGTACTTTCCACTGTCATGGTTCCAAAATCTTCCTTGCAGTTGGTAGCGTTGTGTTGCATACAAGTCGCGGCGAAGTATGAAGAGACGGAGGAGTTAGTCCCGAGTCTTTCCAAGTTGAGATATTTCGGCTCGAATATTTATTCCGTGGATATCATTCGAAAAATGGAATTGGCCGTGTGCGTGGAGTTGAAATGGTCCATGGGCGTCGTGCGACCGAGTCACTTCATCGAGGCTATCTTGGCCTTAACCAGAATGCCGGACGGTGGTAACGTCGAATGGGCGCAGATTTCCGATAAGATTGAAGACGTGAGCTATGCGATGTACCACGCGATCGTTTCAGACGCGGAAGTTTCTTCAGTCAAACCGTCTCGACTTGCCTTGGCGTGCATTTGTGCCGCGAGATTACAATTAGAGAGCGAAGGGTTTCTCTATAACGAACCGATGTTGACGGATGATTTGAAATTGGCCGTCGGCGACGATTCTTGGTTGGCCACGAACGAACTCGAGTTATTTTCGCGAAATATCTTGGAACGATACAATTCATCCACGAGTGAAAATCAGCAGCAGCAGCAACAACAACAACAACAACAGTATACAAACACCGGTGATAACAACAACGCATACGCTGATAACAAGGATGTTGACGACGTAAATAACGTACCATCGTTTTCGTCTCAAGCTTCGCAATGCGAGCACGCGAGTCTAGAAGAAGAGGAGGAGAGAAAAGAGGAAGATGATGACATGGTGTACGAAGACGAAGAGGAGGCAGGCGAGGAAGGCGATGATGACGACGGTATCGAGTGTGATGACGATGATGACGATATTTCTCCGTACAACGTAAATTCGATGATGCGACCGCCAACGGGAGATAACGACTCCATCGCCAAGCAACGACGATCAAAAAATCTCGTCCATATGAACGTTGAAATGATGATGGATAAGGATCATCCGAAGTCGCTCGCTTCACATGCGGCGTCTTTTGATTCTATGATTGATATTATATCGCCAACGTCGCCTTTGGATGGACCATGGTTCTAGAGAATAGAAATAAAAACGGGGGTGAAAGTGTTGTAGAGCGTGAGTTTTCGAGAGAGAAAACTACAGCTTAGCGTATCATGTGTAAGAATGTGTATGTAATGAATATAGATATTACAATTTCGATAATATCGAACAATTATGCTTTCCTATGTGCATATACGTTTCTTTTGCGTGCGTGCGTGCATGCATATTATAAAATATGATCTTGTACAGGTAATTCTTCTAAGTCTACTCTACTTCTAGTCTGCTCTAATGCCTCCGGGCGTGATTGAATAGCCGCAACTATTTCTCTCCGCCGGATTATCCCAACGGACTATGCTGTTCTTACTGTCCCTTCTGTCTAATAGTAGTCTCTGCGTTACGCATTTCGACCACGGTAGAGGCAAAAAGTCTTTGTGCTTCGTACCAATCGGATCGAGCTTGGTCGTCGTTTTCGTGCATAGAAACGTGACGCGTCGCTTACGAGCTATGGTTAACATTTTTTGCCCAACCGAAAAGTGCACGTTTTGTAAATTAAACGGCGCATTCTTATCGCGACGGGATGCGCGGTCTATCCAATAAAATGCGGCCACATTGTCGACGAGTACCAACCTTACCGGCGTCATGTTATTGTTGTTGTTGTTGTTGTTGTTGTTGTTGTTGTTGTTATTGTTATTTCTGTTACTATTCTCTAAATGTTGCTCGGATAAACTCGGAAACTGCATGAACTTCTCGTCCTTTTCCATAATAGTTAAACACTTGAGCAAATCAATGCTCGAATAACACCGCATCAATCGAAATCTAGATAACGAAACGTTATGACAGTCGTCAAATATAGATTCTCTCGTGATGACGTTCTCGGGCTGTTGTCGTTCTTCATTTTCGACGTCTATTCCTCGTTTTCCTTCGCGATGGTGAATCTGTAAACGCTCCTTAATCCTCGCCTGTAACACCTCTAAAAACCGTAACGTGTCAAACTTCCCGTCTAAATCGATTAAAACGCATCCTCGCTCGCTCCCGTCGAACGGGATGTTGTGTAAGACTTTCGGTAATATCGCGCCCACGGCAGTTTGAATCAGCAATTCAGTCTTCCCACTTCCACCCAACCCGCACGCTTCGATCACTTGCGAATGTTTCAAGGATTTGTGTTGGTCTAAAAAAGACAAACCGGTGTTCAGAGGTTCAATCTTTGATCTCGCGAATATGTCTGCGCCTTTTATACGCGTCGCGTCGAATAGAACGAAAATAAGAAAAGAGAGAGAGTGATGAGTCAGTTATACATTTTCAAAGTCAGTCTGTTTTGTTAAGTGCGTGAAGAAGAGGACCATAACGTGATGAAGAGAATAAAAAGAAAGAGAAGGCAATCGCTCTAATATCGCTCTACTCACCGGTTTCGTCCGCTCGGAGAAACTCCAACAGAGCGGATTTCGTCGTCGTCTCCATTGTGTGGTTATTATTATTCTATACGAATTTAACGTGTCGCGTAGTTATGAAAAAATCGTCGACAACGGCATCAAGATGCTTCAAAAAAAAATATGAAAGCGCTCATTGCGACGATATCTGCTTCGTCATCATCATCATCATCATCATCATCATCATCGAAGAGTAAGAAAAAGCTCGCGTTGGTCACGGGTACGACCGATGGCATTGGGAAACACACCGCTCGAAGATTAGTGGAGCAAAATATAGACGTCATCGTCCACGGGAGAACGCAGGAGAGAATCGACAAAGCCGTCGAGGAGATTTCTAAAGCCAGCAGTGATAAAGGGAAAGTCGTCGGCGCGATTTTGAGCGATTTGAGCACTTTAGAAGGCGTGGAGAACTTGTTCGATAAAGTTTCGAAAGACGTGGTGGAGAAAGAAGGAAGAAAGCTGGACATTGTGGTGCAAAATGCGGGCGTTTTCCTTCCAGAGCGTAAAGTGAACGAGAGGAAAATAGAGTTGACGTTTCAAATCAACGTCTTGGCTCCTTACATGTTGAACTGTTTATTATGGAACAAAAACAGCATGGATACGAACGCTCGAATACTAAACGTGGCGTCTATTTCGCAAACGAGTGGGGTTCAGTTAGACGATTTGACGTTTGAGAAACAATGGAGCGATCATTGGTCCTACTCTCATTCGAAGACGTGCATGAAGAGCGTAAGTTTTGAGATGTATTTAAGAATGATGAAAAACAGCGAGACTGTGAGAACGATACTAACGTGCGATCCTGGAACAGTTAATACCAAAATGTTACTCGCTGGCTGGGGTCCTTGTGGCGTGCAAGTGTACGACGCGAACGATCAGTTCGAGTTAGTCACGAACGATAAGTTCACGTTGCCGCAGAACAACGGCGGATACTTCGTGAATCGAAGACTATCGCAGGAGGCGAAAAGCTCCCCGGAGACGAGGTTGGTTTGGGAGACGTGTAAAAGAGAGACCGGAGTGACGTTCGAGTTTGACGTGTGATTGATGCGTGATGTAATGGTAGATAGTTAGAATCGTAGAAGATGTTATTATTATCGTGTAAAAAAGTGTAGTTCGCCTCTTCGCTTCACATCTTTTTCTCTTTCGTGTCCACTTCATTTATAGAGAGCAAAAACATCGCACGTAAATAAAATGGCGTGGGGTAACGCTCGCTCGCGAACGAACGCGTCTTCTTCGTCATCATCTTCTCAGTTTCGCGGACGCAACTGGGCCGCCGCCACCAACAAACACGACGACGACGGAGGAGGTGGTTCGCAATCTAAACTGAAAGGTTTGAAATCCTCATCGTCTCGCGGAGGAGATTCCATCGTACAGTTTTTGCTCCGATCGAAATCGTTGCCGCTGTGGTTTGCCATCGTCTGTTGCGTAGGGTTAGTTCTGTACGTTCGACCACAGATTTCTCCCCTTCATCATCACTCTTCACACCTTCATCACCGTGAAAATACGGAATATAATTACCACTCGGAGAAAGAACACGAAGTCGATTTGCGACGAGCGGTGACGAAAAACAACAACAACAACAACAATAAGGAAGAAGATGACGACGACGGAGAAGAAGATTTAGGAGAGTCGTCGAAGAAACACGCGTCGACGGCGAAAGCTGCGGCGGCTAAAGCGCAGAAGATTGTCCGCGAAAGGTCTTCCGCCGGTGGTAACAGTGGTGGTGATGAGGAGACTACGAAGAAGAAGATAGCAGCAGCAGGAGGAACAATAACGGCGAGTACTGCAGGCGCGAATAAAAAATCCGCAAAATGTCAAGCACAATTAGACGGTGCTCGAACGTTCTATTCTGGAGTATCGAACGTACTCCCGGTGTGTAATTCTTTGAGACAGAAACCGGTGTTTGATTTCGACGGAGAGTTGAATGACGCGCCGACAGTGAAGTTTGGGAAAGCGGTGAAAGTATTTTCATTCAACGAGACGTATCGGTACGCGCACATGGTTACCGCGGCGGCGTTACCGAACGATGTTATCGTGGCCGCGTTCCAAGCCGCGCCGAGTTTACAAATGGAAAACGGACAAACAAAGTTCGCCGTGGAAGGTTTACCGGACCAAATTATTTTATACTCGGTTTCCAAAGACGGCGGTAAATCGTGGAGCGGCAGCAAAAGAGCGCCAGTTGGGAACGAAGGGAGAGCGGTGTGGGCACCGGTTTTACACTACGACGAGAAAGCGAAAAAGTTGATGTTGTTTTATGCGGCGTCGGAATTGTGCGTCAAACTTTACGCGAAGCCAGTTCCGAGATCAGATCCAGGAGGACACATCAAGATGATTGAAATCGATAACTTTGGCGAGGATGGGAAGGTTGTCGATGAAGGCGCTTGGTCAGCTCCGAAGATGGTGTACGAACAAAAACGAGGAGAAATGCCGTATTTAATCGCGAACAAGCCAATCAAAGCTTCGAACGGTGATTTGATTTTGCCATTCTGGCAAGAATATAACTTCAAATACGAAAGCTCGGATTCGGCCAATCCAAACGACGACGAAGATGATAGTAATAGCGATAATAGTAATAACGCAGGTGCGTGCGTAACGAGATCTTACGCGGAAGGTGAATGTCCGCCAGATAGAGAAACCATTTCTGGAGTACTCATATCTTCCGATAATGGGAAGACGTGGACAAAAAAAGGTGACATCAGACATCCAAAGACGAGTTTGTTGGAAGGCGCGATTGCTGAAATCTCGGCGTTACCGCAAGGATCGGATGAACCACAACCGGCGTTGACAATGCTCTTTAGGACAGATTGTGGATGTGTGTTTCGGTCGATGTCGTTCGATTTCGGTGCGACGTGGTCGGATCCGCATCCATCGCCCGGAAATTTACCAAACGTCAACACGAAGTTGGACATGACTTCGTTGTATCCAACAGGTCACTTAGCGATGGCCTTTAACAATCATCGACGATGGGAACACATCGGAAGTAAAGAGCATCCGTGTAAATTGTGCCGAACGCATTTACACTTTGCGTTGAGCTCGAATGGCGGTGAAGATTGGACCACTGTCGCGGCCTTTGATGACTTAGTTCAACCGGATGTTCGAATTCACTACCCGAGTATTTTGCCGTTGGGTAGAGGCGATAACGTTCGGGATGACCGCGTTTTGGTTTTGTATTCCAAGTTTTTCTTAGGAAAGTGTAAGGAGAGTGAGAAAGGTCAATCGCCGCTGATTTGTCCAGGCTTTAACGATCCAACGCAAGGTATCCTCGCGAGACGAGTCGATACGCACTTACTCTTTTTGGGTAACCTTTCGCCTTTGACAGCGAAAACAACCGTGAAAGGCACTCCAGAAGACCCACACTCTAGACCAGATCCGTCCGATACCGTCGCGTTGACGGTTTTGAGACAGTTTCTCACGTGGTGGAAAGAGAAGAACGTGCCAGCCGATTATCCAGCGACGAAAATGAAACCAGACGCGCTGCAAGAAGGCAGAGGTTTCGTTCGAATCAAAACCATGCGAAGAAAAAACATAGCGAGTAGATTTTGGGACAAAGTCGTGGATTCGTTACATGACAGGTTTGATTTAAGACGAGTCGGTGGAAGCGCGTTTTACCGAAGACACAAGCGATTGATGAATGAATTTTCTTCAATGGCGGACGACGTTCTCGCGGTTTTAGGTGTGGATAAGAAACCAGGAGCAGATGGAGCGGATGGCGGCGAAGAAAGTGAAGAAGGAAAGTAGAAATAGCTATAGCTCTTTAAGCTTCTGCAGTCTGCACGTGCTCTTTTTAAAATAGCTTTTTAACAGCGCGTTAAAACTAATAACTCTCTAACTAAACTAAATGAAATCCGAAGCGCGCCGCGCTTGCCTTCTTACTAACTCTTCGCTCGTATTCGCGCCTACGATGACGTTTGGCGCTTCGTCCTCATAGCCCCCTTTTTGTTTACTATTGCTATCTCCATCCTCGCCGCTATCATCTTCATCCATTTTTACTCTACTCACGGACGCAACGAATACTAACAACATGAACGACATCAACACCCCTAACCCTTTATTCACGTCCACGCTCTCTTTCTCGATGAATTCGTATTTTAACAACACGTGTTTCGGCCACTCGCTTCTTCGCGCCAAAGTTGACGACCACTCCTCAGCGAGCGCTTCATAATGTTGTTGATGTAACTCTTTCTTCGCTCCTTTCCTCTCAATGAAGGACGATTCACTCTTCACGTTCACGATGTATCCGGCGTGGTGTGTGAACGTGAACGTAATCATCGGTATCTTCTTCTCTTTCCCCTTTGTTGTCGTTGTTCGCGGCGGCGAAACAGAAGAAGAAAAACGTATCGGCATCCACACCGTAAAATGTCTCTCGTTATCGAAGGCAAACTGTATCTTAATCTCGTTTGATGATTGCTCTTTTCCCTCCTCCTCTCCTTCCGTCGTCGTCATCAACGAATGCGAGGTTGGTTTCTCCACTCTGTACGCGACCATTTTATTCCTCCCAAAGCTCGGACAGTGCTTCTCCAAAACGTCCATCCACTGCGTTCGTTGCTTGGACGATTTCAGATGCATTCGACTGCTCGTCGGAACGATATCCCCGCGGTGTAAGTCACCGTTTACCACGAGTATTGTTGCAATAATTGATGATTGACACGTTATTAAGAAGAAGAAAAACGAAAGATAAGGACGAGGAGGACGAGGACGAGAACGAGAACGAGGTCCCATATTTTTCCTGTTGTTATTCTCTTCTTCTTCTTCTTCTTCTTCTTCTTCTCTTGTGTGTGTCGTATTCATGTATTCGATCTGTTGAGAAAAGACGAGACTTCTCTGCTCTAGTATAAGTTGAAAAGAATTCTTCATTAAATACATAAACATAAACAAAGAACATACATAAATATACACACACAGAGAGCATATAGAGTAGTATGGACGAAGAATACGACGCCATCATCCTCGGCACGGGTTTAAAAGAGTGTTTATTAGCCGGCGTTCTCTCGAAAGAAGGGTACAAAATCTTGCATTTAGATCGAAACGCGTATTACGGAGCGGAAAGCGCGAGTTTAAATCTGAAGCAACTTTTCGAGAAGTTTCGTCCCGAGGAGTTCTCATCAGCGAAAGGAGGAGAGAATTCATCGAAGGAGAGTGAAAAAGTATTCGAGGAGAAGTTGAAAGAGAAATACGGTCGATGGCAAGATTGGAACATCGATATGGTTCCGAAGATGATGATGGGAAACGGTTTACTGGTGAAACTTTTAGTGCACACGGGAGTGCACAACTACGTCTCGTTCAAAGCGTCCGAAGGGTCGTACGTGTTTAAACAAGGGAAGTTGTTTAAAGTTCCAGCGACGGATAAAGATGCGTTGCGGTCGCCGTTGATGGGAATGTTTGAGAAGCTACGCGCGAGGAGTTTCTTCGTGTTCGTACAGGACTACGACGAAACGAGAGTGGAGACGCATAAAGGATACGATTTGAGGACAATGACGTCGAGACAGTTGTACAAAGAGTACGGGTTAGCGGATGAAACGATCGAGTTTATTGGACACGCGCTGGCGCTGTATACGGACGAGAGGTACATGGATTTTCCAGCCATCCATATGGTCAAAGCGGTCAAATTGTACGAAGAGTCTTTAGCGAGATTCAACACCGGGAGTCCGTATATTTACCCGTTGTATGGTTTAGGAGAACTGCCGCAAGGCTTCGCGCGATTATCCGCCGTATATGGTGGGACGTACATGCTGAATAAACCAGACGCGGAAGTGAAATGGAACGAGGAAACTGGAGAGGCCATCGGAGTGAGCGCGACTATGGAGGATGAAACCGTCGGCGCCGGAGAAGGAGAGGAAAAGAAGGGCCCGCAAGTTGTCACGGCAAAGGCAAAGCATGCGATCGTCGGGGATCCGTCTTATTTTCCTAAACATAGCGTACAAGTCGGCTCCGTTGCCAGGGCGTTGTGCTTTCTCTCGCACCCGATCGATAACGTCGAAAACGCGCACTCGGTACAAATCATAATCCCGGCTTCGCAAGTCGGTAGGAAGAACGACGTGTACGTTTTTGGGTGCTCGTACATGCACAACGTGTGCGCGAAAGGACGTTACGTCGCATTCGTGAGTACAAACGTAGAAACTGCAAACCCGGAACAAGAATTAGCGTCTGGTTTATCGTTGTTAGGTACGATTGACGAAAAGTTTGTCCACATCTGTCCCATCATGGCGCCGACGACGGACGGGATAAAAGAAAAGGCGATTATTAGTCGAGGGTACGACGCGACCACGCACTTTGAATCGACCGTTAGAGACGTGTTAGACATGTATAGAAGGGTGACTGGGAAGCAGTTAGATTTGAGTCAAATCGATGCGAACGAAGCAGCCACAGAATAAGGAGGTTTTTATATTTTAAAATAGAATACATTTTCTTTTCTCATAAACTGACGAGTCAAAATTCCTTTTTGGGAATGGCTATAATAATGATATGTTGATTTTATATAGTAATAGAAGGATAAAATCTTCTTACTCTCAAGTCGCTCTTCCAAACGGGTTTTGCAGCCGACTCAACATTGCGGAATTGCGCCCAGTCGTCCGAGGAGTTTCGCCCAGAGCGGATAAGAGCGTGTTCAACTCATCTTTCGAAAACGCCGGGATGTTGGGAGGTAAATCGCCCGTCGGTGCATCGTGAACAGTTTTCAATCGCTCTTCCAGACTAGATTTCAAAAACTCCGCTTGCTTCGAACTCAACGGCGGCGGTTGAACACCGGCAAACGGCGTCGCTTTCGTGCCGGCTTCGTCGCCTCTCGGCGTCACCGCTATGATCCACTTTAAAACTTGGTGCATATCCAACACCGGACTCTCTGGAGCCATGTTTGGTAAACCAGAGCCTATATGCTTGTCTGAAGTTAGTGTATTAAACCCAAACGCGGCTTCAGACGCCGTTGGTGAGAACGAAGCGTTGAGTTCTTTCAACAACTCCAACTCCGCTCCGGTGAGCAAGTTAAAGTTGGGGGTGTTGACTAACGGCGAGAAATCTAATATCCCCGGCGTCGTTCCGTTTCCGTTGAATCTACTACTCGAAGGAACCTTTAACGACGATAAAGACGGTTTGAACCACTTGTCCGAGCCTTTAAATGGCGATAACGTCGACCCAGGCGGTCCGCCTCTTCCTCCTTTAATATCTAACTTCTTCAAGCCCACGCCGCTTGGACCTCCCTTCATGTGCGCCGCCGCCGCTTTCGCCAACGTCGCACCGGTCGATTTCTTTGCTACGCTCGCCGGCGCTTTCTTCTCGTCTTTATTCTTCATCATTTTCTTCGCTACTGTGTTCGTTTTGTTATCCTTAATCTCCGCCTTGTTCGTTTTGTTATCCTTATTCTCCGCCTTTTCCGGCGAAGTCGTCGGCATCGTCGTTGTTGGGGGTTTCTTCTTTTTAACTCCACCTGAAGCTGTTCCTCCGCTTTGTTTTGTCATCAAAGCCGCGTATCGATTCTTCACCGCGTTGTCTGTTCGACCACCGACTGCTTTGGCGATTTCTGTCCACTTGTTCCCAACTATCTTGTGTTCTCTCATCAACACCTCGTCTTCCTCTGGCGACCACCCTCCTTGTTTATTATTATCGCAATTCAAATAATTCTGCCATCGTCTTCGACACTGTTTCCCACCTTTGTTTTCCATCTTACTCGCAACAAAGACCCATTTTTTCGGCCCGAATTCCGCGACTAACTTTCTCAGTTGCTCGTCCTCTTCTTCCGTCCACGCCATGTTTGGTTTTTGTTTATGTTGTTTAAATTAACCACCTTTTGGGTTGACTTTAAAAAGCACCGTTATTAGAAGCCTCGAGGGAGAAAAAAGAAGGTCAAGAAATTTCTTCTTCTTCTTTCCAACTTCTTCTTTGTCTTTGTCTCCTTGTTTCAAATGCACGCGCGCGTTTCACGTCTTCCGCTTTATCTCTCTTTCTCTCTGTGTGTGCGTGTGCGTGTGTCCTCCTCAGGACTGTTGATGCGTACGTTTAGAGAGAGGAGAGAGAGTACAAAAGTAGAGAATTATCCCGAGGCGCGATCTAACTTTAAAAGACGACTTTGAAAAAGGGGGAGTTTAAAAGGGCTACTCTCTCAACTCAAGAGCTGTTTTTGTGGGGGCAGAGGGCAGCAAAAAAAAAAGCGTGCAAGAAAAAAAATTTCACCTCCGCAGAGAGAAGAGAGTAAAAACAAGAAGAACAATGACAACAACAACAACAACAACAACAACAACAACAACAACATGTCTTCGTTAGGGTACGCTCAAAGATTGGCGTGGAAAGAGGATGTCGGTGGGACCTTAGGTTCGGAGGAGATTCATTTCGAAAGCGAGAGAGTGGAACAGTTGGCGAAAGAGTTGGCGGATGTGATACGAGAAGCTGGGAAGATTGACGATGATGATACAAAGAAGAAAAAGAAAAAGAAGACGGGTGTCATTGTTCACACGGGCGCTGGCATCAGCACCGCCGCCGGGATTCCCGATTTTCGAGGGCCCAAAGGGATATGGACGCTCCAGAAAGCCGGGGAAAATTTACCGACGAGTTCGGTGCCGTTCCCGTTAGCTTCGCCAACTGTCACGCACATGGTGTTGTGTGGATTGCAAAAAGCCGGGTACATACGATACGTAGTTTCCTGTAACGTGGACGGATTGCACTACCGCAGTGGAATACCGAGAGAGGAAGTCGGTGAATTACATGGGAACTGTTTCGCCGAACGGTGCGAAACGTGCGAATGCGAATACTTTCGCGACTTTGAGATGGAGTCCGTCGGCTTTAAATATACAGGAAGACGGTGCAGACGAAAAGAGTGCGCGGGAAAGCTCCGAGATCAGGTGTTGGATTGGGACGATGCGTTACCGGAACCAGAGCTTTGTAGAGCCGAGAATGAGGCGAAGAAAGCTAAATTAGCGCTCGTGCTTGGAAGCTCGTTACAAATAGTACCTTCGGGCGATTTACCTTTATTGACTATACCGGATGCTCGATATAAGAAACGAAAACGTAGTAGTTTGAGTAGTAGTGGTGGTAAGAATAAGAAACCAGTAACAAGAAAGACAACAGGAGGGCAGCTCGCCATTGTTAACTTACAAGCGACCGAAAAAGATCAATTCGCAGACTTGGTTGTTCACGCGAAAACGGACCAAGTTATGTTGCAGGTGGCGAAATATTTGAATATTGAAATTCCAGACTACGTGAGAAAAGACGCTTTCGGCGTGCGCTACGTGGCGCACGCTTCAAACGAAGACAATGAAGACAAACGCATCCATTTGAAGGTTCAAATTGTATCCCAGCATTTCGAAAGTGACCACGACATTCCCGTTCCTTGGTTGGAAGATATTGACGTGAAAAGCATTCCAAAATGGGTAAAAGTAAAGAACCTTGAACAGGAAACGAAAAGAGTCGGTGGTCTTTTCGTTTGCAAAACGTTTGAGTTTATGAGAATGTTCTCCGACTTCTTAAACGATGACGACGACGATGAAGAAATAGTTTTCGAAATAAAGCCAAACGCAAGATTAAATTCGAGTCCAACCATCTCGACGACGCGTTCGTCTCGAGCTTTGCAAAGACTCCTCGAACGCGTGACAAAGGGCGAAAAGCTCACCCTCTCGAGTTGCGAAGAATCAGAAACTATCGATAACATCGAAACCCACGTGGTTCGGTATCAACAAAAGCGGTGAAAAATGTATTATTATAGCAGCAGTAGAGAAATTTAGATCTTACGAGTACAGAAAATCCTCAAAAATAAAGTCCATACTTGATGCTCGTTGCTCGGAGATTGGTTTCGACAATAGTATCATCATCATCATCGTCGTCATCGTCATCATCACGCGTGAGACATCTTTTCAGAACGCACTCTAGTAGTAATAGTAATAATAGTGATAATAATATTATTAACAGTAGCTTGTGCGTGCACAACAAAATGAACAAAGATGAACTACAAAGTCTCTCGTGTAAAATCAACGGAGGTTGTTCTCGCGAGACTCCAAAGCTGAGCGAAGAAGAGATCGAAAAGCTACTCGCGGAATACCCGCTGTGGCACAGAATAGGAAAAACGATAATAACGAGGAAATTCACGGCGAAGAACTGGCAATGCGCGGCTGACTTTTTCTCCCAACTTTCAACCGTGGCCGAGGAAGAAGGGCACCACCCGGACTTTAAGTTGACAAATTATAGAGAAGTGGAAGTGAGTTTATCTACGCACGCCATAGGTGCGTTGTCCATGTATGATTTCATCTTAGCCGCGAAGCTCGATAAAATTCCAGTCGTATATTCGCCAAAATGGGAGAGAGAAAATATCAAAGAGTGATGGAAATGAACGCGTCATAGCAAGTAGCACAAAAGAGAGTAAAGATATATATATGAGATAAGAAAAAATCTTTTCATTACACTATACGCGTGCACATCTCGCTAAAAAAACTTGACTAGAGAGCGAACCGATAAATCGCTTCTCTCCTAAGTGACTAAGCAAATTTAGATTTGTCTGTCGGCGACATCTCTGGCACCACCCTCCATCGGGTCCAACTTCGGTCTGTACACCAAGAAGGAGTGGCATTGCACTTGCTTGATGTTGTCGAAGCCGGCGCATCTGACGTAGCAGTTCGGGAACGCCTTGACGCACGCCTTGACTTCCGCGAGGACTTCAGACGGGTCGTTGCAACCGTACATCGGCAACTTCCACATGACCCAGTATCTGTTGTCGTAGTAGTTGGTGTTGATGGAGGAGTCCAAACCGGAGTTACCGTGACCGTCAGTGTAGGCGTGCGCCGGGTCCTCGAATTCGAGGCACGGAGTCCAGCCGTTGTTCAACAAGTATTGCACTTGCTTGCCCAAATCGGCGTCAGAGAGCGGCGGCAAGAAGGAGAAGGTTTCGAACATCCTGTGGGTGTTGGTGAAGAGAGAAAAGAAGGAAGGAATTGGTAAGTAAACATTTCAGATATATTTATTTGCTTGTGTTCAATTTCTTCTTTTTGTTGGAACGAAAAGAAAGGAGAGAAGGAAAAAAAATTTCTCTCTCCTCTTTTCACTTCTACCTTTTTTTCACTTCTACCTTTTTTTCACTCATCCCTCCTCGTTCGGCGGCTTCGTGTCGCAACGAGAAGAAAAGAGGAAGTTTGGCGAAAGGGATAAAAGAAAAAAGAGGTGAAATCGACAACGACGCGCGCGACGTAGTGAATCCGATTATTCGAGAACAACGATGGTCGAAAAGGACGTGACAAAGCTTCTTTCACACAAATATCGCGTTTTTGTTCTTTGTTCATCGTCGCTTCATCGATAAAGGTTGCCGCGACTCGCGGATAAATCAATCTCGATTAATCCCCTCGGAAAAACGATCGTGACTCAGGGTAGCGGAAAATTTCGAGTTTGTCGGAATCGGTACTTACTTGTTGCCGTGCGGTCTCCAGACCATCATGGACTTTTCGTTGACGACCTTGCCGGTGGAGACGGCGTTGATCTTTTGGACGTTTTGGACTTGGGCAATGGATTGCATGTTGTATATATTTATTTGTTTGATAGAGTGTATTTATGAAGATTATCGCGCCGTTTTATCGTCCTTTGGGAAAGTTTTTTTTGCTTTTTCTTGATTTTTTCAGACGCGTGTTCGTCGTTCCTTCGTTCTCGCCTCGTGCAGCTTCTTTTTTTATTTTCGCAAGAGAAGAGGGAACCAAATAGACGACGCAGAGCCCAACCTTCGCCGACTCTCCTCCACCATGACTCGCTCTCGAAAGGAGACACAAGGAACAAATTAAAGACGAACACGACGTCGACGACGAGGCAGACGACACAAAAGGAGAGATACCATTAATTTTATGTTTATGAATATGTATACGTGTGAACTTTATATTTATTTACAAAACATTAGAAGAAAACATATAGTTTTATGATGCTGAAGGAGACTAATCAACCGCTTAATCTAAGAAAATTTAGATTTGTCTGTCGGCGACATCTCTAGCACCACCCTCCATCGGGGACAACTTCGGTCTGTACACCAAGAAGGAGTGGCATTGCACTTGCTTGATGTTGTCGAAGCCGGCGCATCTGACGTAGCAGTTCGGGAACGCCTTGACGCAAGCCTTCACTTCAGTGAGGACTTCAGACGGGTCGTTGCAACCGTACATCGGCAACTTCCACATGACCCAGTATCTGTTGTCGTAGTAGTTGGTGTTGATGGAGGAGTCCAAACCGGAGTTACCGTGACCGTCAGTGTAGGCGTGCGCCGGGTCCTCGAATTCGAGGCACGGAGTCCAGCCGTTGTTCAACAAGTATTGCACTTGCTTGGACAAGTCGGCGTCAGAGAGCGGCGGCAAGAAGGAGAAGGTCTCGAACATCCTGTGGGTGTTGGTGAAAAGGGAAGAGAAGGAAGGAATTGGTAAGTAAACGTGTTTGTCAACGAAACTTTTTTCATCTTTTGATTGCGAAGGGAGGTTCTTTTTTTTCAGCCTTCGAGAAAAACCGGCACCTCTGCTTTTTTTCTCCTTCCGCGATATCCAAGCAGAACAGAGCGCCGAGCAAGAAAAGAAGCTCAAAGAAGGATAAAATGTGTCGAACGAAAACGACGCGCGAGTCCAACATAACCCGATTATGCAAGAATGAAACTATTAAAAAACGATGTATGAACACTTTCTTCAGTCGAATGTGTTCATTTCGTTCTTAATTTAGCTCCGCATCTTTGATAAAGATAGCAGATAAACATGCGCGCAAATCAGCCGATTATTTCTACGCGATCCAAAGGAAGCGTGTGGGAGGTCAAATTTCGGAATCGGTACTTACTTGTTGCCGTGCGGTCTCCAGACCATCATGGACTTTTCGTTGACGACCTTGCCGGTGGAGACGGCGTTGATCTTTTGGACGTTTTGGACTTGGGCAATGGATTGCATGGTGTTAATTTGAGTGTATATGAGTGCGAAATATGAGGATTGTTGAGAACGCGCTTTCAATCTCAGCCGCTTTTCTTTCTTTTTCTTTTTCCCTTTTTTTCTCTCTTCCTCCTCCTCACCACGTCTCTCCGGCATCAATTTTATTATTTTTTGAGCGACGTGGCCTCCTCTCCTCTCGTTTATTTCAAGGAGATGAGATTTTCACTTGTTTTTTTCGATTTCGAGCGCACACACAGCAAACAAAAAATCAAAAAAAGTGTGTTTCGTCTCGGACGCCCGGAAATAGGTTTTAGGAACTTTGTGAGCTCCCCCTCTCTCCCTCTCTTTTATTCGCCTCCCTCCTCGGCCGGAGGCACCAAAAATTCTCTCTCTTACGAACGAATGAACGAACGAATGAACGAACCGAGGACAGAGAGAACGGTGAAGACGATGACATCATCATCCAAGCGTCGTCGTCTTTGTCGCTCTCCTTCTCCTCATTCGCTGCTCCGTGGTGACGAAGAACCGAAGGAGAAGGAAGGAAGAGAAGAATCGAAAAAAGTATCGAAGACAGTTGAAGAACGTGAAGAAGAGAAGAAATTGTGCTTGGACGAGCGCGGGCGCGTCCACGCGGTAGGAAACGCAAAGCTAGAGTACGCATCCACGTCTTCCGTTCTTTTCTCGGTATCTTCGTCCGAAGACGAGCAAATACGACAACAAAAGCAAGGCGGACTTCTCAAGAAACTCTTGCGCGACTGTAAAAAAGTGTTCACGGCGAAACAAACTTTAGAAACGGAGTCATACAGCGCTGGCTCTACGTTTTGGATTTCAGCAACAGCAGAACCAAATGGAGATGGTGCAACAAAAGAAAAGAATAGCAACAACTACAAGAACTACAAGAACAACAACAAAGTGAAGAAAACATCGTTATCTGGGTTGGAAAGACTCGCGCTGCGAGTCTTCAAGCACGTGACGAAACGACTCAAGGAGGGCGAAGATTACGACTCGAAAACTTCTGGTGCCGAGTGGTGGACGCAAGTAATCGATCCTCGGGACGATATTGGCGCGCACTTTGATAAAGATTATTACCTAGAAGAAAATATGAACGTTTCGGTACATCCTCAGGTCGGGACTGTAACGTACCTATCCGATACAGGTGCGCCCACCGTCGTCGCGACTCGCGTGTTGTGTCAAACATATTTCGACGATTCAAATCCGAAATGCACGAACGATATGCTCATCAACGAGAGTAATGATGCCATCCTAAATAAGAAGAGTAGAGTTGAAGATAGCGTGTACATTTCATGGCCAAAAATAGGGAAAATTACAACATTCGATGGTCGTTGTTTGCACGCCGCTCCGAGCGCCTTATCTGGCTTCCCCGAAGAAGAAGAAGAAGAAGAAGAAGAAGAAGATGTAAATGAGAAGGAGAGCGAGAAAGACGACGATGACGACGATGGAGATGAAGAAAATAGTATAGATTCTAAGAGGATAACGTTCTTAGTCAACGTATGGCTAAACCATAAGCCTATTTTGAGCGAAAACTTACCGGAAGAGGTTCGAGAAACTCTTGAGTTTGGAGAGGCTGATTTTGAGGACTTGTTCGAGAAGAACGAAAAGGCACCAGAAGGAAAGAAGGAAGACGAAAGAGCTGTGAATATAACGACACGTAGAAGAACAAAGCTCGCATTCACGCACTGCGACGAGAATCTAGTCTACGAGTACTCTGTACCGGAGTTCTGCTTCGAATCCGGCGCTGCTGCCAACACGCTCCGACTCGGCAAGTCCTTGCTCGTGCCTTGCACAGAGGGCGCTTTAAAACGCATCGCAACGATTTAGATAGGACTATAGCAGCTAGTATAAAGTGTAATGAAGTATATAGATGACGTTTATAGGTGGTGTTTTTTTGATGAAGCTCGATATCGGTGATTGATTACAAAAAAGATCTTACGCTAATAAGACCAAAAATAAATCCTTCACGCTAGACATAAAACTTTGGACCATCGGAAGTTTTTTTTTTCTCAGTTATATTTGTTCTTGTGCTGTAGTTTGATTGAATACTACGTAAAGTGGCATTCAAAATTCAAAGCTAAGCTGCTTAGATTTGTCTGTCGGCGACATCTCTAGCACCACCCTCCATCGGGGACAACTTCGGTCTGTACACCAAGAAGGAGTGGCATTGCACTTGCTTGATGTTGTCGAAGCCGGCGCATCTGACGTAGCAGTTCGGGAACGCCTTGACGCAAGCCTTCACTTCAGTGAGGACTTCAGACGGGTCGTTGCAACCGTACATCGGCAACTTCCACATGACCCAGTATCTGTTGTCGTAGTAGTTGGTGTTGATGGAGGAGTCCAAACCGGAGTTACCGTGACCGTCAGTGTAGGCGTGCGCCGGGTCCTCGAATTCGAGGCACGGAGTCCAGCCGTTGTTCAACAAGTATTGCACTTGCTTGGACAAGTCGGCGTCAGAGAGCGGCGGCAAGAAGGAGAAGGTCTCGAACATCCTGTGGGTGTTGGTGAAAAGGGAAGAGAAGGAAGGAATTGGTAAGTAAACACTTAAATGTCCGCCCAAAGAAAAAAAGATGCCGTCGAGTGTTCAGATCTCGGTTGAAACGAGAGAGAAGAAGGGAGGAGGAGACACGTTTCCAATCGCGCCTCCTCTTATTTTCAACAATCCGAGAGCGAAGCGAAGAAGTTCTAGGCATCGCGAACGATGCATACATCTCTGAAGAACGCATTCATTCCGAAAAGATACGCTTGAATGCGATTCTTTTGATGATGCACTTCAAAGAGCTTCTGCAATCCTCGCGAGACCGGGTGTTCGAGACGTTGCGCGTTCTTCAAAACCTTTTTGGATGAAGGGAATTTTGAAGACGCTGACTCAAAAGTGGATAAAAACGACCCGGAAAGATTATTTGAAAAGACGCGCGTGACGGACGTGTATCTTTCTTGAATACCAAGAAAAGCACATCAAAACGTGCATCAATACTCGTTTCATTCGTTCTCAACGAATATCCGCGCGTAAATTGCTCGCAAGTATATATGCTTTGGACAAATATATATCCCATTTTTCGAGCGCGAAGCAATCTCTTCAAAATCCACAACACGCGCGAAAGGTTGAAAAGAAAATTTCGGAATCGGTACTTACTTGTTGCCGTGCGGTCTCCAGACCATCATGGACTTTTCGTTGACGACCTTGCCGGTGGAGACGGCGTTG